>Ga0209093_1000347_pt1 | contig 24526 bp, 35 predicted proteins | sample SidtaG_4_FD_187450 | JGI IMG/M metagenome (GOLD analysis project Ga0209093, IMG submission 187450) | Marine algal microbial communities from Sidmouth, United Kingdom - Sidmouth_Male1 metaG (SPAdes) (version 2) | ecosystem: Host-associated > Algae > Red algae > Unclassified | place: Sidmouth...
AGCGCCTCGCGGCCGACGACGGCCGTGCGGAGGCCGGCCAGTACATATGAGGCGGCAGCGGTAGCGGCAGTGTCCACGCAGAGTCCGCATCCGGAGCGCCTTGAGCTGCCAACGACAAAGGACAAATCGGTGTGGAATTGAAAGCAGTCAGCCACAAAACCAGAAATTGTGTGGCTTTAGGCGAAGATCAAAGCTTGGCTGTTCATTATATTGAGGGGCTACTGATCTCGCAGGCTCGCTGTAAACAACGACACGATTCACGTGCACCTCACGCAATACAGACAAGAGAGAATGGCTCGGCCGCCTTTGTGCTGGGCTGGCCCTGAGGAAACTCGCTGTGAAGACGTGCATCCCTTGAATAGGAAGCGACTACCTCGAGTGTCTTCCACGAGTTTTGATGGCATCATGGCGCAATGCAATTGGTTAAGCAGGAGGATGGTGCTGTAATCGCCTCAAGAAGGGCTACCGGGTCCCGGAGCCTTTCCAGAGACACGGGCCGGCAGCTGAAGGAATCGGCGAAGGCCTCTGAACGATACAAATATGAGCAAGGTGGCGTCCTGCGAGGCTGAAGGTCATCAGCGGAGCGGCGTCGTCTGGGCATCGACAGCGACGGACAATCCGGCGGGCAGACGCCCAAGTAACTCGGTAAGCCCCCTGTATGGGCCTGCGCTGGCGCCTCGCAGTCCGCGCAGCCAACTTCACTGTCGCCGCCCAAGGGGAAACTCTGCATTCGGCAGACCCGTTTGCTGTGGGCCCCTCGTGTGATGCCCACTCTCGGCAGAAAGGGGTCTCGGACGCCGGTCACCAGCTGTGTGGCAGCCAGCGCGGAGACCAGAATCTGATAATTAAGGCCAGGTATCGAGGTCGTCTCCACTCTGATATGCACGGACCGATCGGTCCACTGGCTCAAGCGTGACGTCTGCGAGTGCCCCTCTCCACTCAGTTGTCTCTTCGCACCCCGCCCACAGCCGTCATCGAAACCAAGCGCACGGGCTGCTTCACACCACCGACGCCAACTGCCTGTCCTTCCCGGTGGTCTGCTTCTCTCTTAGCACCCTGCCCGGCTCGCCGTGGCTGGCAGCGCCTTTCTCCAAACCGTGACTTTCCACACCACCGCACCTTTTCGACGTCCTCTGGCGCAGCTCTACGTTGTGGCGCATGAGGCTTGTGGGAGTTGTAGGTGTCACATCACCATCCGAGGATGCATATTGTGTCGCCTGTCTCTGGCTCTTCTGGTTCTCCGTCCGCGGAGGGCTCCCGAGATGATCCATTTGATTCTGAGAGCGACGGGGAGGCCGGGGAAGGAGATAGCCGCGCCGTAGAGCGTGCAGCCTTACGGCGGGGGGGGAAATATGTTCCTCGCCCCGTCGCAGTGCTGCTTGAGGACATGAACATCTCCGCCGTGCGCGATGCAAGCAAGGCCACGGGTACACTCAAACAGTACGCGGCGGAGGTCGAGAGGTTTGAGACGTTTGTGCAGTACGCGTGCGCACGTAACTTGCGGAGGATGGTCGGGGAGGCGGCTGCAGCCAACTACATCACCCAAGATGGGGATGCTTGTCCGCCTACTGGAAAGGAGATTGGCCCAGCCGTGGTGGACTTTCCAAGGCTCTACAGCGCTCCCCCGCGCCGATGCGACGAGCTCGTTCATGCCTTTATGGCGGACAGATCGGACGGGTGGACGTGCTCCGAGAGCAAGATGAAGAAGATCGTCGCCTCCATTTCCCGCAAGTTCCATGACGCGGGCGCCGATTGTTTGCTCTGGGTCGCTGCAGTTGAGAAAGGGGTTACATGTCTCCTGAGAAAGTCTGGTTGTCTCGCAGATGTGCAGTGCTCGTCAACTCGCCCACTCTCAACGCGCAATGACAGACTCCGCAACAAAGTTCCTGTAACGGCTGATTCTGGGTAAAGCGATGGCGCCCCGACCGCCCACGTGAACAGAAATGGGATCCGATAATGGCATGACCTCGAAACACATGCCCTCGCAGCAGCGCAGTTGCTTTTCGTGCACCTCATGCGCGCACACGGTCACAGCTGGGGCCTCGGTGGTGCAAAAGAACCGAAAGGGCCTCTTTAGTCAGAAAGGAGCGCTAGGTGCTCATTTCATTCCGGGGGGGGACCACCAGTGGCGGCTACAGGCCGCTGCATCTGTCTCTCGTCCTCGGTCTTTCGGCTCGTGCACACACTCTGTCCACCCTCTAAACCCCCAACCAGACCACTACAAGACCTTTATAGACATGCAGAGATGCCAGCGCCACCCTCTTCTCGCATGCCCTTCTCTCCCAGAAGGTTGTGCTCCAGGTTTCCCGTATACACCCACTTTTCAAGAAGGAATGCTGCTACCCAGCCCCGCTGTGTTGTCATCCCGCCGTAGATGGTATCACTTCATGCCAAGAGGCCTGCTTGATGACACACCATGCGAAAAGCGGCCCTACCGCCTCAGCATATCGTCGAAAAAGAGATCCCGCGGATATAGGGGCACAGCACAGCCCGGTCACCCGACCGTTATTGCTCGCCATATCCACGGGTCGCCTTTGAATGGAGCATAAAAGCACCAAAGACAGTACAGGAAGGGTATCGTATTCGCAATAGCTCTGGGGGGAAGGACCAGTCGCTGCCGGGGCAGCATTGGTAGCGATGGCTTTTTCTGTTCTGAAAGGATGTCAAGGTGGTCTCCACAATTGAAATGTGTAGGCCTTTGCTGCGAAGCGTCCGGAGAGGTCGCGCGGGCGTATCGTTGGCTTTCATATTTGGTTCATGGCAATGCCTGTGGCGTACGAGGGAAGTCGACCGGCTGTCGCGTAGCACGCGGCCAAGGAAGCGCAGACCAGCGCCATTAGAAGGTCGTCACACTCAGCTGCCTGCTAGTCAAGAATCAGAAGCTTAGGATGCATTTAGTAGTAGTTAACACGCTCTTGGATGTGAATAGTATAGGGGTAGCCCCCCGTATCACTAAAACTTAACATTCGATGCGATAACGAGGGCTGTGTGGTCCTCCATTGAGACAGGTCACAGGCCGCCCGATCTGGGGGTCCGACAGACTCCCGGCAACCCTCACCTGCAACTCTCTCCCAGAACCGTTCCGACACCATGCTGTCCATGGGTCACCGCCACAGGCATACACTTGGTTCTCTCCCACGGTGACAAGACAGTCCGCGCTGCCGGTGTGAGGGAGGCGATCACGCTGATTCTGATGCAATGAATGGCGTAAAAACTGGACGGCGTGGGGTAGAGGGTGTCTCCGCTCGCGGAAGAGAGGGGTGGCTTTTTCGCTCCTTGTTCTGTCGTCCAAGCAGGCGCCGGTTGATTTGACAGCCCACGTCATCGAAATAGAAGCAGGTTGTCACATGCATCCCATTGCCCACGTATTCCCTCGCCTCCCCTCAATGCCTCTCTTAAAACTCTTGTCCCACGTGCACCCGCCTCTCGACAGCCAACTACCTCAAGCCACTGGGCGCTGTGACTCAGGAAGAAGCCGGTCACCGCCACACTGTCCGCATGCTCCCCACCGCTCTTTCCCCCGCCACTCAGCGCGTGCATCCGCATCACTCTTCTTGACAGTGTCGCAGACTCTGCAACTACCGCCTCCGAGTAGTAGGGGCGAGATGCCGCCAGAGCTCCACTACTCTCACCCGGGTCAATTCCTACATCAAAAAAGTGACAGCGTGGTGCTGGTCGCCCGTAATCCACCACCGCAAAAGCTCACTCACCATGAAAAGCATGTTCTACTCCTGGTGCGCTCGTGTCTACGTCTGTTCGTCCCCAGACGAAGAGGTCGACCCGCATGAAGATGCGGTCGGCGTGGACGCCGCGGAAGACGGCGGGCTCGGAAGGGGGGGCTCCTCCTCCTGCTGGCCGCAGCCGCAAGGGCACGGCTGCCTTGAAACGTAGAACTGCCGGAAGTTGTAGTCCTCGGGCAACGGGTAGGTGCACGTGCCACGCGCCTGCGCCTGCACGTTGTGCAAAATGGTGTGCATCTTCATAATCCGCATGTACTCTGCTTGACCGCAGGCTCGTAGCGTCTTCATCATCGCGGCGATCGGGGAGTTCCGCTGCTCATGAGCGACGGCGTTTTTTCCGTCTAGGGGGGAGTACGAGCGGGGGTTAAAGAGGTCACTACAGACATGGTTGACGATGTGAAACAGGTCGGAGATAATGACTACCAAAGCGACAAAGACGGGGAGCTTTCCCACAGCGCTCCGCAGTGCGCCGCACCCAAAGTCATACACGACGAAGTGGGGAAGCAAGGCAAAGCGGGTGATGATTGCGTTCAGCAATGCATACGGCCCCTCGTGCTTGTCCAACACCACAAATCCAATGAGTTTGGGGTGGGAACACGCACAACATACCGTAAACGTCCCGGGGGAGAAGTATTTTCGGGCGGTTTGGTAGTGCTTGGCGCACATGCCCAGCATCGGCTTCTCGCCAGGTGAAAAGGGACACGGACGGCACTGAGACAGTCCGGGGAAGAAGCATCCCGTCACCATCGGGTCCTCCGACGCTTGGGGGAAACGTGATTTGAAGCGCTCGTCAAGCTGCTGTGGCGACAGCGACGGGTTGAGCCATTCGTCGCCAAACTCCAACGCAGACCGGTCTTCGCTCTCCCTGGGCAGGTGGTAGTCCGAGACGGTAGCACACACGGTCCGCAGCACGGCCGCCACGGACTGTTGAAGAGACGAAAAGACCTCGTCGTCGTAGCGCAGTGCCAGGAGAAAGGCCATCAGTATCCTTAGCTCGAATGTCACGCGAGCCTTGTCAGCTGCCAGCGTCAGGGCGTCGTCGGGAAGCACGCCGCCGTCGGCCACGGGAGCGGCGCGAGCCTGAGGATCACACGCAGCGCCGAGCAGGACGTCTATGCGAGAGGCCGTGTCATCCGCTGCCATGTCATCGGCGACTACCGCGATGGCGGTCATGTGCCGCGGCTTGAAAGCATTGACGACAGCGTCCGTTGCGAGGGCAACGCAAAGAGACACGATTGGCTTGAAGAGGTCGGGCCCCAGCTCCTTGATATTAGGCTGCAAACAGCGAGGGTCAGACGGCTCCGCGACCGTGACGCGCTCGTGCCGGCGCCGGGCAGCCGCCGCCTCCCGACCCGCACGCACAGCCGCGGCAGGCAGGTTGGCCGCACCCCCTCGGCGTGGGGCACGGCCACCCTGACGGCCTCTTCTGCCACGCAGGGGCGGGGGAGGGGGCAGCGCCTCTGGCCCATTGGACAAAGCGCCGTCAGAGCTGTCATCGTTACTGCCGGCGCCATCAGCCGCAGCACCGCCAACCCCTCTAGCAGCGGCTGGGACGGGGACAATGCCTGCGAGCCACTGCCTGATGTGGGCCACCGTTGCCATGTCGGAGGCAACGCGCTGCGCCGGGCGAGAGTTGGCAATCTCGTTCGTCAGGACGTTCTGAATGCGCTTGATGATGGCCCGCGCGAGCTCGTAGGCAGCCTTCTCCAAAACCCACACGCGAGCGAGAAGAGTATGCAGGGTCTTCATCTTGAGGGTCTCAAACTCGCTGGACGCCGCAGCCCGGTCGGTCGGCAGCGCGGCAGGACATAGGAAGAAGAGCGCTTTGTCCGCGCTCTGCAGCTGGCCGGTCTTGATGACGATTGTCCTGGATGGTTGCTTCAGGGCAAGGCGGATGAACCGTCGCACCGCCTCTGACCCGCACAGGCTGCCGGCCTGCACGTAGTCGGGCACAGAATTGCATGGCTGGCACGGATTGGAGTAAAGCTTAGTGGCCAGCCGCCTCAAAAAGCCCAGTCAGATGCCATCTGCCGTCACCATTCGGAAATGCCGCTCAGAGTCCTGACAGGAACTGCACGAGAAGCACCATATCGGTGGTTTGTCTGTCATCAGCCGCACTGCCGCATTGAAGACCTTGTTGATGGTCTGCCGCGCCCACATGCGACACGCCGCAGCCGTGCCGGCGTCCCGCCGGTCGAAGTAGGATCTGGACCACGCCTCAAACGAAGAGGCGTATGTGGTGCCATCGAGCACCAAGGAGAGCGCCCACTGGCGCATCAACACCGCCGATGCGGCCGTGCACGGCGTGTAGATGACGATGCCATCGTCGGCGCCGTCGGCGCTGACCCACTCCCCACAGTCGTCAGACGTGCAGAGGTACGCATCGACTCGCATGCGGCAGGGACCCGCCGTACAAAGGATGACACCGTCGGCTCCGACGTCTGCGGCCAATCCACGCGCGGTGTGGCACTTGGAGCAGGTGGGCGGCGCCGGGACGCGGAACGTGCCACCGCTTGCGACAAAATTCCCAATGGCTTTATCGGCCGGCGTCGCCTTGTGGCAATTGAACATGCCCATCGGTTTCTGCGACACAGACTGTACGACGTCCTCCTCGCTGTACGCGCCGTCCATGGCAGCCGCCGACCCCTCCTCCGTCGCGGCGCCCTTCGGTTGCGTTGGCGTGGTTCTCTGCTCCTGCACCTCCGCGGAGCGCCTGAAGTGGCGCGTTAGCGACACGTGAGAACACGATGCCGTCCGTGCTGTATCACACAACATGCAGGAGGTGGAATTACGCGTGAAGCGCACAGGTGCAGCCAAGAATTGGTCACCGTGGCGAGTCACAGAAACGCCGAAAACAGACCGCCCGATTACAAACCTCTGACAGTCCCCGTCGTCCCCCCCATCCCCTTCCACGGCGTCTGGTAGCCGCGACCTGCAGCGGTGGTGTAGATTACCGACGACCGCTCTCACCGACCGCAGGTCAACGCCCAGCACACGGGCGAGCTTGCGCAGTGTCTTAGCCATCGCAGAGCTGTGGGTGCACTCGGCATCGGACGAGTCCTCGGCGGGCCTCCTCATGACGCTGAGGAGACGCGTCCTGCCCTGGCAGCTGCAGTTTACGTAGCCGTTGCGACCAACCCAAGTGCATGCCACGTCGCGCTCGCCAGCTACGCTGGCCATCCCACCCTCAAACTTTGAGAAGAACCCAAACACGTGCAGCAACGGCCACACTTCGCCGCGGCACGACACGTCGGCCATCGACGACAGGTGTCGGGCCCAATCTTCCAACGTCAACATGCACGTTTTCCGGGCCTTGACCTTCGCCAAAACGTGCTCGTCCCCGTACTGGGACAGCGCAATGGCCATGGCTTTGCGGCATCCAATGGAGAGCGTCTCTCGCGTGAAGCGCCGGGTGCCAACCGGCCTGCCCCCCTTGTCGTGCTTGCCGCCAGTGCGCTTCTGCCCCCCCCGCTCGTCGCCCTCGTCCCCGAGGCCCCCCATGTCCGCGCCCGCCTCTTCGTAGAGGGAGCGACGAATGGAGAAGGCCGGCAAGAACGGGCACGGCCTGCACGGCAGAAGGATACAGGAGCTCGACGGGCGCAAGGGGCTCCGCGATTGACGGCCGATCAGCACATGGCTGGGGGATGATGTGGCGACGGAAAGGCAGGGAGAGGGCGTCCATCGACAAAATGCTGGAGCGAGCAGCACCCACCGACCAGACCCGCCCCGAGCACGCCGTGCTGTCGAGAAACCGGAAGGCGGCGGTGAAGGAGGTATGGATGGCAATGGCGGTATTTTTGAGTCGGGGGAGCGTGAAAGAGCCATCTTTGTCGAGGGAGCCCCAATCACGGTGGCGAGCGCGGGGAGGGGGATGACCGCCTCTCCGTCGGCCTAGTGGGGGACCGGCGGGGGCCCCCACGGCGACCGCCACAGGAAGAACGATAGAGGAAGGAGGCAATCGAGCGACCCTACGACGGTAGCAAATGGTAGTGGTGGGTGCCGGTCGGTCTCCCGATGGGGGACCTCGGGTGACCGCCAGGGGCGCAGCGGCACTAGCGGCACTAGCCGCAACAAGAAAAAAATCTCGACGAGAGTACGGGCAAACAAAGCAGCGGGAATCGGGGACGGGGGGGCGGGTGGTAGCGGCAGTTGGGGGCCGCGGGTGGGGAAGAAGCGGCCAGAAAGGGCCAAGGGGGGGCCGGTAGCGGCTGGCGGAGGCCGGGGGCGGAGTGGCAGCGGCCAGCGGGGGGGCGGGGGAAGGACTGCAGCCGCAGGCGGAGGCCGCTGGAGGGGCGGAAGCGGTTGGCGGCGGCCGGCGGACAGACGGCGGGGGCCGGCAGGGGACGGGGGAAAGCCGGTAGTGGCCAGCGGCAACGGCGGTAGCCGCGTTGGAGGGGGAATCGGCGAGGAGCGGCGGCCCCCACCGCGGCGGTGGGGCTGTGCGACCGGCGCACCGAGCGCCCACCGATCGGGGCACGCTGGCTGCCGTGTCACGCACTGTGGGTGGGGCGCGCACTCAATGAGCGGCTGGCCCTGGTCGTTTTGCCGCGGCCCACTGGGCCCAGCACCCCCTGGCGGATTGTCAGGCCCCCTTCGGGCAGGTCCTATTTGTCAGCCCATGCAACGTTGACAGCTCCGTATCCTCCAATCAGGCTCGATCACGTTTCGGCAAAGAGCAGGGATCGCAAATCTCAGCTGTGACAGGAGACTAGTGCATGGCTCTGCTTGTGCGGCATCGACATAGCGTGCTAAGGCCGGGCCCGTGGTCAATTTTGCTGCCAAGAAACGGCCTGCGCATTGACACCGGGCCCTCCAGCCAACGATGCTGCAGATGATCTGGACTGCTGATGACAACATCTGCGACGACAGGAAAGTATGGCTAAAACGTTTTGATACGCGATTCAAAGTGGCGAAATCCTGTGTACGAAATCAACAACCCGTGACACTTACTTTATACTTGTTTCCCCCTATCCTGCCGTTCCTCCTCCGCTCAGATTCCCAACCCGCCTTGGCTTCTGACCATCAGAATCCCAAGGCTGGCTTTATCCCGGTTCGGATGGGTATCGGGTGGACACGGCGTCACGGCCCTGTTGACCGACGTGGGGGAGGCTGCAGTGGCAAGGAGGCAGTCGCGTTTTGGGCTGTTCCATGAGGCCAAACCTTCCGCGTGGGGGGCGACTTGCTCGGCACGAGACTAAGATTTTAACTGGTTTCTACATGTTTTAATTCTGCATTGCTGTTCCCAAGTCCCGCGGGCAGACGTAAAGCGACGCTTTGTGCTACCGTCCGCCGAGCAGAGGAGTCCTCAATGCACCATCGAGCTCATTCTGCGGCCCCTACCTTCGCCGGTTCCCGACGCCGGCACGATCCCCTTCACTCCGGCTCAACCGGCCCACCTGCCTTGCTCGCGCCTCGCTTCATAATGAACGGCGCGCCTCTTCCTCCTGTGGCCGATAGCCCACCGGCTTTCATCTGGATATCGGATCAGACGCTACGCAAAGTGAGTACGCTGACCTTGGGCACATGTCCAGGAGACACGGGCGTGTTTTACTTCCGCATCCAGGCCCTGCACCGGACCATGTCGGGCGGGTGCTTTTCTCGGCCTGCCTTGTGCCGCTTGTTTGTGGAAGCATTTCGACCGGTTCCTGGCGTTGTCGACGGCTCACAAGCCCAGCGCCACCGGCGCTTTGTGGCATGCGTGGCGGGCTTTTTTTGGGATGCGATGACGAGACGCGCACTCCCTTGCGAGGAGCATCCGCTCAGTGGGGCGCGGGGTGATGACCTGCGTGAACAGTCCCATGGGCTTTGGCTGTGACAGTACACATCTTTTTTTGTGCTGTCTCCTTGTGGCTTCGTCTTGTGATCCTTGTCTGAGGACAAACACATTCGGCATGTCTTTCGCCTCCCCTGGCGACGTGACCAAATACGCTCCTCGTCTACCAGTTTCCTGCCCGCTTTGGCCGCTTGTGCGCTCATGCAGCTCGCCCAAAAGCAGTTCCTGTACCCACACTACGTGCTGTGTTATTGCCTAGATATTGGTTCTGATATCCATGCGTTTGTTGAGTAGGGACGGGTCCGATAATGCCGACAAGAAAGATACGCACAAAACTTTGCATACAAGGGTGCAAAGAAATCATATTGTTTTTCTCTTCTTCCCACCCCCCTCCTTCGACGAGCCGGTCGTCAGGCTCTTGTAGACGTTGCTCACGATGCTCGTGCCCCACTTCTTCTCGAACTCATCAATACCCCCAACGTCGGATATCTCTTGCACCACTCTGTTGTATCGCGTGGCACGAACCGCGTCTGCTCGAAGAAGCCGCCGGGAAAAACAACTTCTGGCGCTCTGCAGTACTACACAAAATGGAGAGCGGGTGGCACACAATCACCCCAATGCTGTCACGCTTCCCACGCAGCCACATCTCCTGCAACTCCCTACACGACCTCAAAGTCGGTAGCGTCGCGCCAGAGACAAAGACGCTGGACTTGCATGCATGTGAGGAGACCGGAAGCGAGCCGGTACCATAGTTAAGAGTCACAGGGGGTGAGCAGGCGGCGGGGTGTGAGCACGCGGCGGCTGCGTCGGGCTGGGGTGGATGAGACGGAGGCACCACGAGGGGGTCGATCGGGGTAGGGCGTTGCGCAGAGGACAGAGCTCCCATGGCCGATGCAGCATCATCGGGACGAGCAATGGCCGGAGTGAGGTGCAGTGGGGTGGACGCGGCCGGTCCAGCGCCGGAAGTGACTTGTGTCGCCTGTGGAGCGGCACCAGTCAAGCTCTGTCGGAGCGCCGTCGTCGCCGGGGGGGTCGTGAGAGGGCCATGAGACGTGAGAGCGCGGCCTGTCTCCCCTGCCCGAGGTGCACCCGCCCGTGCACTGGTGCCGTTCAGCCGCTGAAGACGAATGCGTTGAAACGCGGCATCCGACATCACACCATTGCAGAGGCGCTGCAAGACCGCAACGCTCCGCATCGCTACAGTTGTGGGGTTGTCTTGCATGATTGCTGCAGTGGGACGACCTCTCAGCGTGCTGCAGCCCGCGTCTTCGACGTCCCGTCTGCGTGCCAGGTACATTGCGTTAAGCGTGGCCGAGAGGTCGTTGATGACCTCCTCGTCGACGCCTTGCATCGGACGGGCATACAGGCCGCTACCCCCTGTGCTTGACGCCTCGCTTAATACCAGAGAAGAGCCGTTTTCCAAGATGCGGGCTTGAGATGGAGAGCCGGCGTCTGGACCTCCCTGTCCGTGTAGCGCTGCACTTGAGTGAGGGGCAGCGGCGGCCCACATCTGCCGAGGAGGTAGAGAGCGGCTGTCCATGATCTATCGAGGCTCAGAGTGCGGGGCGGGATTCCACGGCAACAGGGCGATGGTGAAAAAGGTGATGATGAGGCAAACGAAATGACAATGACAAAAAAACCCACGAAGGAGAGCTGGCCTCGAAAAACCAAGAAGGCCCTATGGTGCCGAGCGGTGCTCGCCGAGAGACCACAAAAGCCCGCCTATGAAGCCTCATGCATCAGAATGGCCGGTCGTCCGACAGAGCCCACAGTTTACAGATTGTTCTGGTGGGCTGCGGCGACACCTGGGCACGGTCTCCTCAGTGGTGGCACTCGATCGCGAGTAAATCCTAGGGCCTCTGTGTGGCGCCCAATCGCGACACAATCCTGGCTTTCACACCTGGGAAGCAGCCGGCCCTATCGCCGCAGACACTGTCTTCGACAGAGACCCCCCCCCTGTCGGCCCAATGCGTCTCCCCTCGTGTGATCGCATGGCGGGCACCTGCGGAGCGCGATGGGCTCTGTCTGCGGGCCAGCGTCTCGGTACCAAGAACAGGCACGTCCCAGTAGAGACAGTAGACATGTAAGTGGCACTTTCCTCTCGTGACGTCCTCGGTGTGCTGCTCCGCATCTCTGTTTGGAATTTTCTTAGATCCAGAGAAGACCCCCTCGGGTAATGAAAGCGAACATACTTACAATGCAATTACAGACGTTCTTCGAGGTCTTTAACGACGCCTCTGTCGGCGCAATCAGAGGTACAATGTCGTTGTCCGCAAGCGCCGGGAATGTGCCTTGGCATGCGTGTCGTGGTCGTGTACGAAAGCATGGCATCCTCCCGAATCACAAGACGGGTAGCGCTTGATGTTTCGTGGGCCTCTTTCGGCCTGCGCAGCTTTCGAACAGGCCAGCTCGAGGCCATTGATCATGTCGTGCAGTGGCAAGGCCCCCCTGAGAGCTTGCTGTGCAATATGGCGACTGGCTCCGGCACGGTATGTGACAGAAACCAGCATCTTTCCGTACTGTTCTGGCGCCACGTCTTGACATGACAAGCGCAGTCGACAGCCATTCTAATGCTGCGTTTTCCTTCCTGCTGTCGACGTTTCCCCCAGCCGAGTAGACTCCAGTGTTTTCCGTGATTGCCGTTTTGCTATGGTGTCGCTTAGGTTCCGTCACAGTCGCCGTCTGCCCTCTAACGGCTTTGGGTCGTCAGCATGTCCGCTATCTCCAAGCGCGTGGGATTTCGGAGGCGTCTCTATCAGCAGAGACCTCGCCACAGGTCCGCTGCGCCGTTTTTGACTGCCTCCGACGACGAGCTCTGGCGGTATTGGTCGTGTCACCGGAGCAACTAGCTGTGAACCTGAGTCTTTGTGGCGCTTTGGACAGGTGCGGGGTTGGTCTGCTTGTTGTGGATGAGGCCCATTCGTGGTTATCCTGGCCCGGCTGGCGACCATCCATGACAGCAGCTGCTGCTCGTTTCCCAACTGCCCAACGTCTCGCACTGACAGCGACTCTGCAGCGCGCTGATGAGCCTCGGCTTCTTCAGGTGTTGGCCATGCCGGGGTCGCGCGTTGTCAGACATCCCTTCTTCCGCGACAACCTGGCTCTACATGTCGAGCAGCGCCCCCCTGTCCTATCATGGACGAGTGAAAGCTCTCCACTGCGGCCTGTCGAGGCCGAGACGACCTTCCGCCGACGTCGAGCTTTTGCTCTTTGCGCTGCTGCTGCCCGACGTGATGGAAACTCCATCATTTACGTGCATCTGCGAAAGGACGTCGACGACCTTGTTGTCGCTCTCCTGCTGTTGCTTTCCGAGAACCCTGCTGCGGCGGAAGGCGCTACCTTTCTCCCGTATCACGCTGGCCGTGACGACAGGCATGAGGTGGAGACCGCCTTCCTGGAAAGGCGGCGCGTCATCGTTGTGTCCACAATTGCGTTTGGGCTTGGGATCGACTCGCCTTTTGTGCGCCTTGTCGTACACATGGTACGCGTGTGGGCTTCTTGTTGGATGGGTATCCTCGTATCGTCGCATGCGGCACATTGTCCCATTCGTGTGAGTCTATCTAGTTCCAACACTGACCCAGATGCATCTTTGTGAGCTCCTTCAGTTCCTTTCCTGGATGCAACATTCTCCACAGACCGCACCAGACTCTGTGGACTTGTACGCCCAGCAAGTGGGAAGGAGTGGAAGGGATGGCGACGTGGCCGTATGCTTGTTGTTCTTTTCCTCGCAGGATTTGGAACCTGTTCGACGCGCCGCGGCGCGCGCCGCTATCTCCCTCAATGATGCGTGCGTCACGTCCAGCGTTGTCGCCGAGAAGCTCGACACCTCTGGAATTGCGTTTGTGCCCGGTGCTGCCTTCGTATCCCATGGCGTGGCGGCTGCTCGCATTCCAACTGCGTTGGGGTTGCTCGCGTCCGCTGCCCTATTCGCTGTGGGCACGCAGACGCACGAGCATGGAAACGTGTTGCGGGGTCCAGCCTGGAGCTGTCCCCCTGCATCACTCTCTGCTGATGCTGCTCATGTTCTGTACACTGCTTTGTTTCCCTCTTATGCTGCGTCGGGCTCCTTTTTTGCATCCTGCTCGATGGCCACCCTGGCCGGGCGTCAGCACTTTTCCCACTACGGCGTTGGCGCTACCAAGGCCGTGGTAAGGGCATTGGAGGAGCTAGATGCTTGTGGGGTTGTCCTCGTTTCGAAGTGGCGGGGCTCTCTTTTTCCTGTTGCGTCGCTCCGTGACTTGAAGCCTTCCAGAGAGGAGGTGGAGCTTGCGTGGGCCCCAGCATCTTTGCGACAGCAACAATCTGCACGTGCTTTGACAAAAGCAGTCTCATTCTTTTCGGAGAGCTCTTGCATTTCCATGCGCTTGTGCGAGCTTTTTGGTGAGGAGAATGAGATGGACCGAATTCTGCAGGCGTGCAAGTGCTTTGTGTGCCAAAGTGAGCTTCCCCTTTTTTAAATAAGACTCCTACTCACGCATGCTCCACCCTACCCGCTTGGTCACCACCCTACCCGCTGGGGAAGCTCGCAGCTTAAAACGTCGCAGTCGCTTCCCGGTCGACGACGCCCGCTTCCGCCGCTGCCGCTATAAACGGTCCCTCCGCGGAGACTGCCGTTACTGTCGACACACCAGCGACTCCAGACGCACCCCGCGCCACGTCTACGAAGCTCCCCGTTGCAGCGGGGGCGACCCACGGCAGGCCGTGGTCAAGCACCACCGCTGCGTCCCCGGCCGCTTCGGTAGCCCAAAACGCCGACCACGCTGCGGGAGGGAAGGCCAGGGCGCCGCCGCCGCTGCCACCGCAGCCGCCGAAGTCCCCACCGCCACCGCTGGTCTACGTCCCCGGCGGGGGGGTGGCGAGCGCCGAAGAAATCTCCCCGGGACGCCGAGCCACAGCGCCGAGGATCTTAAGCGGCCGCCGCGGCGGCGCATAGCCGCGTGCGACGCCGTAGCAACGTGTCCGGAGGCCGGGGACGAATATTGGCCGAGGAAGCATCCGGCAGTCGAGTTGACAGAGGCGCCGAACAGCACCGACGACGGCGCGGCCAACCACCACCAGAGACGCTGGGGGGAGGCGGCGGGGGAAGTGCGCTCGCCGCCGCCCGCCCCATTGCCGTAGGTTCTCAGCGCGCGTAGAAGGGGGATGCAGCCGCGACGAGGTCGCGTGGCCGGCGCTGGCCGCCCACCGCTCGGGGAAAGCGTGCAAAGGCGCGACGGCGGCCTCGGCAGGCATTCGCCCGCCGTCGGCTGCCGTCGCAGCGCGTCATTCGCGCCGCTGCCACCGCCTCCAGAATGAGCAGCTGGGATTGCGGCCAGTGGCGGCAGCGGCGGCGGCCACGCGAAGAGGTTGCCTGCCCCTTGCCGCGGCGGCAGCTGCACAATGCGCTCTCCAGCGCCGCCGCCGCGGCCTAAACGCCACACAGCCTGCTCAGGTGGCTTTTTCAGCGACGACGCAGAATGGCGCCGCCGATAGCGGCGGCCGCGGCGGGGCCGTACCGTCGTTGCCGTCCATGTCTTCGTCGTCGCTGTTGGCGACGGCGGTGTCAGCGGCCGCGGCAGCAGCGGGAGCGGCAGCAGCGGTGTTGGCTGAGGCGGCCGTCGTGGCGGCGGCAATAGACTTTGTCGTGGCTGCGGCCACCGAGCAGGTGCCGGCGGGGAGCGTGTGCTCTGCTGACAGACGTGCGCGCGACGATGCTGGTGACGCTGGGTCTCCTATTTCGGCCAACAACGTCCCGTCCGGCGGTGACGACGGGGGCGCAACGGCTGAGGCGACGGGTGGCCTTGGCGCCCCAATCTCGGCAGCGAGCACAGCCGGCTCCGTAGCATCCTCCTCGACACATTCTCCGTCCACCTTCGGCGCAGGTACGTCCGCCAGCGACGCGAACGGGCTCACGGCCCGCGGCCGGCCGGTCGTGCCGCCCCTCCTTACTGTGGACCGCTACCGGCACCCTACCGACAGCCACACCGGCCAGCGCGGTCCATATGCGCCGCCGCCACTGCCCTGCCGAAACCGTCTCGAGCAGCCCTACTGCGGCGACCACAACTTGCGCGACGCCCGCCGCCCGCCGCACTACGTCGGAGACAATACCCGCCATCGCGGGGTGCCCCCAGAGGGCTGTCGGCGAGCGTCACCGCCGCTGTTCCGAACACGTCGGTCGCCCGAGAGTCCAACCACGCGCCCACGTGAACCCTCTGGCCCTCCTCCGCGTGACCGCCAGACTCTGGACGCCAGCCCCACCGCCGCCGTCGGTAGACGCCGGGTGCGACGCATCGCCACGTCCGACGCTTCCGCAGGGGCGGCGACCGGCAGATCCCCCGACAGTGCTACAACCTCTGAAAAGGTGCCCAGGGCTGCGTCGAGCGCGTGTCAAAGCGCCGCCAGGATGAGCACCGCGCCGGCGACGGGGGGAAACGCCTGACAGGGCGCCCCCGTCGACTACCCCGCCGCCGCCGTTCCGGCGGCGAAAGCGCCAATGTGGTCGGAGGCGGCGGCGAGGGAGGCGGTGCGGGCCGGGGCGAGCACTGCTGACGCCGCTGGCGCTCGTTGCAGGACGGTAACAATGGTGCCACCCACCACCACCCGTGCGTCGTCGCAGGCAGCGTAGCCGCCGACCATCGGTACTGCGGGCGTGAGCGCCATGAGTGGTGGACGAGGATAGCGTTTAAAGGGGAAAGGCAGGGTCGTGGAACCGGAACAGGTATGAGATCAGCGAGAGTCACGAAATGCGTCACCACCGCGTCAGTAGTGACGGCGACACACGAGAGGCCTTTGTTTTCTTTCTAGAATCGTCTTAAGATCAATCCGATCGATTGGGTCCGTTTTCTCGATCGTCACAGGCTGCTGTTACCGTCACAACTTGCTGTTACTAAGCAACGAGAACGGTTAAGATGTCGCTGAAGCGGGCCAATGTCACGTTCTCCGTTGCGACCCTTCGGAGTATGGCCGAGGTCGAGTTTGTGAAAATCACCGGGAAGGTATGGGCCCGGTATGTGGACCACTCGATCAAGGACGAGACCCACTACATGGCCTTCGACGCTGTGTGTGCCAAGGTAGAGGCCGCGTTTTCTGATGACCGGGACGATGAAAAGGTGGAGGGGTGTGATTTGGGGGGGGATAGCGCGGGCGCGGAGGGTGACATGTCTGAGTAGGCGCATTGTACGCCGCACAGCATCTGTGTTTTTTTTTTGTCTGTCTGGCTCGGATGTGAGGTGAACGACGGATGCGACAAGTCCTTCAATGTGGTTCCCCAATTCAAGCCGTGATCCGAAGGTAGCACCGTGTCAATTTGAGTGGACTGTCTTTATCAGCCAGATCAATGTTGGAATGGCTTTTGCTGCGCTGGAAGCCGGACGCAGAACTTCTCCTGTGTCGCGCGATCCACGCGCATTGAGGCGCTTCTCACATTCAAAGCCCCATATTTTCGGAGTATTGCTGATCCCCGAATTTTGTCCTGGTGGACCGAGACTGAGTTGCGGACCGACTCTCTCCACCAATCAGATGCGCCCCAGGGACTGACTTGGAGCTTCTGAGTGCTTACATGTGCCCATACGGCCTGGAAATCGACATCAGCTCCTCTTTTTTTTTGCACTTCTGGCAAGGAAACAGTAGAAAATATCAAGATCTCGCCTGGGCAGCTTGCTCCGTGTCAAGAAAAGCGGATCAAGCGGCGACAAAGAGTGAGTTCTGCTGGGTGCAAGGTCCTTTTCCCGAATGCGGGCTTTTTGTTGGCTTCGATGTCCTCTTACTGTCGTTCTAGACCAATAGAATGCTCTTATTCACAGTCAGTCTCTGTCCTTGTCCCCCAGGACAAAATTCGGGGATTAGCGATACCTCAGGAGCTCCCATATCCATCATCTGCGAGACTTGGGCACTTGATGTTTCCATTTCCGACGCTCCCAAATCGATTTTGGGATATGCCTTAGTGCATGAGATATACCTTTAAGTGGAAGCTGTTATTGCTGATCCCCAAATTTTGTCCTGGTGGACCGAGACAGAGACTGACTGTGTATAAGAGCCTTCTATTGGACTAAAATGACAGTAAGAGGGCATTGAAGCCAATAGAAAGCCCGGATTGGGTGCGAGGACCTTGCATCCAGCAGAACTCAATTTTTGTCGCCGTTTGATCCGCTTTTCTTGCACGGAGCACGCTTGCCAGGCGAGATCTTGAGATTTTCTACTGTTTCCTTGCCAGAAGTGCGGAAAAAGAGAGGTGCTGATATCGATTTGCAGGCCGTATGGGCACATGTAAGCAATCAGCAGCTCCAAGTCAGTCCCAGGGGCGCATCTGATTGGTGGAGAGAGTCGGTCCGTAAGTCTGTCTCGGTCCACCAGGACCAATTTCGGCGATCAGCAATACTGATGGAAGGGTGCAAGGTGCATCTGTCAGGCAAAGGTTTGGCAAAGATGAAGGCGGCCAAAGTCGTTATTTTGATGTTTCCGTCATCTTTAGCACCTGTTGCAGCCCTGTGACGACGACTCCTTTTTGAAGGTCAAGGCGTGCGCCGACAGGACCGCGCGCAAGATGCTCGCCACGGTGGCGGCGGGCTCCCATTTACACTAAAGCACGTCATGATGGTCATGGTGGAGGCGTGCTTGCACGGCTTGTCCGCCGTGCACGTCACCAACGGATTCAAGAACAGCGGCACTTGGCCAGTGCGGACGAAGGTGGGTGTGGCGCGGCTTCTCACGGGGACGGGCGCCACAAACGCTGCCCGCCTGGTCTACCTCAGGCGGCTCGTGGTCCGCCTCGTCCCTGAGGCCAGGCGGGAGATGAGCGAGCTTGTGCAATCCGTCGGGCCCATCCCCAACCGGGGGCGCGCGGTGGTCGCGACCGGCGACGGCGTGCTGAAGGCCATCAAAGACCTAGAAGCTGACAAAGAGGCCGCCTGGAAGGCGAAGGAGGCCAAGGAGGCTCGGAAAGTCAATGCTTGTTTGGCGCGTGCCGCGCAAGTGCTGGCGAACGAGCGTGATGCTGAACGGCGGCGGGAGAGCCCCGAGTTCTGCCGCCACAAGGAAGCTCGACGGAGCGCCGCAAAGCGCCAGAAGGAAAGACTGAAGAGCGCTGGAGAGTACTCCCCGGTCCGTGGATAGTTTCTTCCTTCATGCGCCTGCCCAGAAGCGCTCCCGGCAGCAGTAGTCTGAGTGGTCAACATTGGCGGAAATCCGTGTTTGGGGAAAAACATAGACGGAGCGCAACGAAAGAGCGCACTTTCTGCTCTCTTGGGGGTATAACATCCATCAAAGTGCGGCGGCATTCTTATTTGTTTTTTTCTGACCGTGTCCGGCTCAAGCTCGATTCTTGAGGTAGAAGTTGGTCAACATTCCCACACCACATGCTATCTCCAGCCCGGGGAAGTGCTGATGGCACCGAAGTGGCCAAATGAGCAGCGAAAGAACGGAAGAAGCTGACCGATCAGTGCCCCGGCGACTCAAGCGACGCAACTTTCGCTGGCAGCACGCCCATTTGATACTCTGATAGAGGGGACATTGGGATTCTTGGCTAACGGTGATAAAATATGAAATTCTGTGACAACTTCTGATCTGGCAGACCGGGACAGCAAGAGATTAAGCAATATATATTAGCACAACGGAGCATACACCTCGTCTGGTACTTGTCATTCAGCACACTTGAGCACACCACGTTGTGCGCACTCACCATCGTCTTCCCCTGGCTGTTTTTGAAGCACGGGGGACAAACACGCCACAACCCACAAGCGCAAACGTGCCAATCCTTTCCACCCCGATGCACCCGCTGATGGCAGGCACGGCACACGAGCAGATTGCGCTGTTACGCCTCCTCCGCTCGGCTGGCAGCTTTCGCGGCCTTCTCCGCCTCCTTGTCCACGGCGGCGGCCTCCTTCTCCGGCGCCGCCTTGGCGTCTGCGGCCACTCGTGCCTCGTGGTGGGAAATGAGGTCTTTCTCGCTTTACAAATTGGCCCTTTTCACCGCCGCCGCGCCACAACCCATCTTCTGTTTTTCTGCAGCCCGTTGGTCATGGGCCTGACGTATGCCCACGGCCATCGCGGAGCGCGATTGGTCGGCCACTCCGTCCGAGGGCGCGCCGGTACCAACATTCACACGAGCCAACTCGACGTCCCGCTCTCGGTTCCACGGGTAGAGTCCCACCGACTTAAACGACGCCTGGATGGTCTGTCGAGTGAGCGCAAGTCGCTCTGCCTCTTACGCCACCTCCAACAGGCAGTCCCGGGTCGGCTTGTTCGTAAGAAGCGCCTGGATGACCTTGTCGTCCGAGAGGACATGCACATTCTTCGCTATTCAGGAGACGCACCTGTCATCGGGCACGTGAAGAGAGTGGGAGGTGTTGGCGACCAGCCACAAGCACAATACATTTCTCTTGAACTCCGTACGCACCACCTAGACCTTGTGGTGCGCCCTGAGCTGGTCCCGAATGAGCATGCAGTCCTGTTTGGGATGGCGCACGCGCCATTTCTCTCAGAATGCCGTCGTGACAGCTGACAATGTGTTCGCATCCACGACGCTGGTGTCGGACCACCTGAAGAGCCGTAGTGAGGTGTTCTGGGTCCGCTGCTGCACACGCGATTGGGTGAAATCCATGGCCGTTGTGTCCTCGTTCCCAAACCGAGCGCGGAAGACGTTCATGCATAGGAAGGGGGCGCCGTCCGTTGCCACAAAGGTCAAAAAAGAGGAGACAGTGCCTCCACGCATACTGACAGCATTGGGGCACTTCCATTCAGCCGCCTTGACGCGCTTGACGCCGAGCCGGTCGCGACCCCCAACAAGACGCCACTCGTCGTAGTCTAGGACTGCGGACGGGGGGAGGTAGTGGTCTTTGAAGAACCTCTAGACCTGGTCTGCCCAGTTGAGGACCTGCTCAAATACCGAAGGGGAGTTGCACTTGTCGGCGAGGGCCGTGGCGGAACGGGAGGACAAGTGTTCCTGGTGATGTATGACCGATGACCATGCCCATATTTGTCCGACCTCCTTTTTCCACAGGTCCAGCACGAGGGAGGCGAGCCTGGGTCGGGTGAGGTTGAAGTTGGTGTGGCTGAAGGCCTCAGCCTCGTAGACTCGCGCCAGTTCCTCGGTTACCGTCAGGATATTGTTGCCCTGATGTAACCCCTCCCCCCCGATAGCGGTGCAGTATGAAGACGTCAGCGGCCCGAAAATGAGTCCCGTCGACTCGCAGACGGCCGCCAAAGCGTCCTTCAGACGCTCACGGGCGCGTACACGCTCCATGACGAGCGGGACCGCCCTTTTGGTCGTCTTAGGTTCCTTTATAGCGAGGAGAGTGTGTCGCGTGCCGGTTCCGTGTGGCTGTTCGGCGGGAGGCGGGTCACATGTTAACACAAAATTTCAGTTCTTATCACCGTGACTCACTGGCTGGCAAAGAGGATCTCAGCGAAATGTCTTTTTTCGAGAGATCGTGGCATAAGAAAAATCTTCTTTCTGCCGGCGTTCCATCGCTTGTGTGAGCTGTCTCACACAAAGACTCGGTGACAGCCTCCGTGGACACGAAATGCACAATAGGTACAAAAGCGACGTCCCAAACCGGCCGTCTCTCAAATGACTGCGCCGTCGCCAGCGCGCGCAGGATCCGGATTGCGGTACACACACGAGTATGTGGTCCTTATGAGAGAAAAGAGCGCGCAGAGAGGGCAAAGTAGCGTTGCTGTGGAAAGCCTGAAACGACAGACACGCACTAATGACCATAAACAAGGACTATATTACACCGGCCACCACATGGAAAGTTTCTCGGAAAGCACATCGTACGCACCTGGGTGCTCTGGCGCCACACAAGCTCCTCCCTCATTTTCAGTAACCAACATGGGAAATGGAGGCTGCTTTTTTTTTTTTTTCTTGACAAACGTGGATGTACCACTGGGAGCAAGGAGATGGAGGAGGTAGGCTGGCTGACGACGCCATGCCTGTGGGCTCCCCAGGCTCAAAAAAACTGATCCAGGTTCAGGGGGGTACAAAAAAATCCGCACGGAGGCCTGCGACTTGCTCTGCCTCTGCTGATCGATGGGGGGGGAGAGGGGGCGGCGGCTCGTAGGCGCCCGTCTTCGTTGTTGCACAAGCAGTTTAAAGTCCGAATAAGTTCACATGTCGACTGTAATGGTGAGACGTGTCCAGAGCCCAGTGTCCGCCCTTAACTGGGGGTGGCAGGGCGACGGAAAGGGATGGCTCAGTGTACATCTTCTTGCTTACAGCCGTTCTCCGAAAATTCCCGCACTGCAATTGTTGCAACAGAGTTCCAAATCAGCCTCTACGACCCGGCAGAGGCCGGTTTAGGACACATTTGGAAATGTTGCAGTGCGGGAATTTGGGAGACGACAGAACCAACTGCTGTTCAGGAAAGACCCACAGGAGCAGGCAGAAGTAGACAGCATCATCTCGCCAGTACGGCTGGCCGACGGCTATGCCGCTACTCGGCGGGAAGTTTAAACGGACACAGGTTGACACCAGGAATCGCCGCATCCTTTCTCGCTGTCTCATGGCGCTCATGTTGTCTAAAATCACTCCAATTAATCAACTTCATCCACTCGCCCCACAGCTCCTTGTCATGAGAGAAGAATTGCTCGAGCGTGCGGAGCATGAAGGCGTCCAGCAATCGAAGGTTCATCGCCTCGTCCGCTTGAGAACACCAGGTCTTGTACAGGCACCGCCTGTGCGTGCACTCCCACGTCTTCTGAAATAAGTCCAGAATACCGTCTTCGGCGAAGAAAGCCGTGTCCCACTCGATAAGATTCAAGAAATTCTCCGGATGGTTGGGAGACATGCACCACATGATGTTGGAGATGTACATGTCCCCGTCGATGAAACCAGTCTGATGAAGCGACGGCTTTTCCTCGTTCACAGTCAACATTAACACCTTGAACGTCTTCGAGTCACGCGGCATGCCACTGCGATAACAATCCTAATTCAAGTTCGGGAAGGCGAGCGTATCGACAACACGTTCTCTCATTAGGTAGGCAGGAAAGAGCGTCGTTGGTCCAGCAGATCGGGAAGAAGGCGAAGCGACGCGCAGAGGAGCCGTAGAGCTGGGTGAAGACTCAAATAATGTGCAGCATGGCCTTCTTCCACTCAGGCCTGAGAACGTATGACATGCCACCGACCATTGGCCACTAATACGCGATAGAACAGCTTGGCGCAAACTCTGTGGTAGCTTCGGGGCTCGCAGAGCCCGAAGAGCGGCGCAGCGTTTGGCGCGTCTGCCCCGTCGCATTGGTAGACAGCTGCAGCGATAGCCCCATCTACTGATTGACAAACAGCCTGTTTTGGGGCGCACAGGCAGCTCCCGGGCTGTACCGCAGGACGAGCACAATGCGCATCGATACGGCCACAGAGAAAGCTGGGGTCGCCACGAAAGCCGTGCCGTGCGCTTCGACGGTGCCAGCGCACACAGACATGGGAGCCAAGATCTATACCCAGTCGACATCACGTCGCACATGCCGGCAGCAACCGAGCGGGCGTATGTAGAAACTTATTGCAGCCGTCCACTGGCGAAACGAGGGCCCTCTTGAGCTCTCGGACTGCAAATGACGACTTGTACTCCACTGACCGTGGCCACCCATGCAATGTCGGGCGTACTTTCTATCTTACAGTAGACGATGGGCTGCTCAAGTTGGTGGAGAGACATCTTCTCTACCAGACGCACGTCACGCTGCATACATGGCTGGTTGCGCCCACCACTTAATCCTGCACAGTGCGGACGCCACGGTCTCGGAATGATTGAAGATGGCGACGCCGTCCTCCGAGACGACCACCATGGATTTCAGAGCCCTGTAGGAGCCGTCATTTCCATAAATGGCATTCACAATTCCCTTCTTCGTTCGTTGGTTAAAGGATTGGGAATACGCCAGGCGGGTGTCGCCTAAAACTCCGTTTCAACCCAGCCCACAGAACAGATAGGGCTACCTGCCCCGCTGAGCGAACCGGCTTGCACACTCTTTCTCTACCCTCGCCCGTTGACACAATCACCCAGGAAAACACCCGAAGGCTCGAAGAGGGCGGAAGGTTGTGAGAACGCAGTTGTCTTGTGGGGAAGCCGGGACACGGGCGCCCTGATGTCCCCTTACGCTATCCGAGCAAGCGGTCCCTAATCGCCCCGAACACCACAAAGTAGCCTCCCCAAGACGAGATCTGGGGATCTATATCAGTGGACCCCCTCCTGTAATGCAGATACTTCAAGAAATTGACGATCAAATGCAAACGAGCCACAATCAGTCAAAGTCCTAGCCGGCAAGGACAGAGCCACCTGTCCAATCCGGTTCACGCAACGTCATCCCCGTCGACCGGTGCCCCGTGGACGTCTTGGCCAGCGAGGGGGCGCGTAAGCAGAACATATACATTGACCTTATCTTGCGAAGCGATTGTTGCTGGCAGTCTACGGCAGTTCTTAGCGTCCATGACGGTGGTAGCGTAGTTGGCGACTAAGAGACGTGCGAAATGGGCCCGGCGGGGAAGAGCAGTCCACAGTGCCTTCCCTATGAGTACAGAACCTCGATCAGAAGACGATATTGGTCCCACGCACCCAGCAACCGGGATGTGACGGCTTTGATCCGCGGATCACGGTGGCCGGACAGTGCCACAACTTCCAGAAAGAAATCTGATCGGCCTTCTACAATTTTCAGAGTGTTGCTTCTGGAAGCCTCCCAACACGCCAAAAAACGGAGTGCTGCTTCTCAAAGCCTCTGTAAATACTTAGAAGCATCCCACACGGCCGTTCAGCTCCATAACCACCGGCTCGCAATAGCTGATCAAACAACTGGCTCCATGACCGGGCATCGCCCTGGCCAAGGTGCTGCTTCGCAGATTTTCTATTCACACCCGGCGCAGCCTGGATCGCTTTTTTGCTCGCTACAATCATCACCGCGCCCACACCCCCCCCCCCACGGCGCGCACCCGAGCCAGCCTCTGCAGGGTGCCCTGCCGGCAGTGGCTCGCCTCCTTCGTGGCGCCCCTCGTCGGCATTTCTATCCAGAGCCCTGCCCCCCCCCCCCCCCCCCCCCCCCCCCCCCCGCCCCCCCC
>Ga0209093_1000350_pt1 | contig 24477 bp, 31 predicted proteins | sample SidtaG_4_FD_187450 | JGI IMG/M metagenome (GOLD analysis project Ga0209093, IMG submission 187450) | Marine algal microbial communities from Sidmouth, United Kingdom - Sidmouth_Male1 metaG (SPAdes) (version 2) | ecosystem: Host-associated > Algae > Red algae > Unclassified | place: Sidmouth...
CCCCGCCCCGCCGCGTGCTGCCACTCCGTCGACGCGTGCTGCCACTCCGTCGACGCGTGGTGCCACTCCCTCGACGCGTGCTGTCCCTCCAACGCGTGCTGCCACTCCCCGGACGCGTGCTGCCACTCCCTTGCCGCGTGCTGCCACTCCCCCGCCGCCTGCTACCACTCCCCCGGCGCCTGCTCCCCTCCCGAGAGAAGGGTCGGACCCAACTTTGTGACCTTCCCTCTTCGCCCCTGCGGCCTAGTGTCAGCAGAAGTGTGGAGTTCCTCCAGTGTTCTTGCTCTGGACACATCGATTGTGGTTCTCAGCTATGCGTGTTTGGGAATACCACACCTTCAGGAATACCTATCGTCATGCCGACACCCCGTCCCCATCGTCGCCCATCCACAGGTCCCCCTCCCTGCTACCCCCCGCCTCCCCGCTACCCCCCCCCTACAACTAGCAAGTCGGAGCGGTCAAAGGAGTGGCGCTGCCAGTTGAGCACTCGCCCCACACCAGCACCCAGCCGACGCGGCACCGAGGGCAGCGGCAGAAAGCTGAGTCCTTCCAGCTCCTGCCCCCATCTACCTCCGTCATCCTCGTCACCCCCGCCCCCGCCACCACCGCCACCGCCTGCCCCACCGCGCGGCGGCGCATCGACGGGGGCACCCCCCACGCCGCCGCCGCCACCGCCTGCCCCACCGCCCGGCTGCCTATCGGCGGGGGCACCCCCCCCGCCGCCACCGCCACCGCCCGCCCCATCGCCCGGCGGCGCATCGGCGGGGGCACAACCACCGCCTGCGCCACCTCCACCATCATCGCCCGCACCACCATGTGCCGGCGCATGGCCGTCGCTGCTGCTCGCCTTACCGCAGTCTCCGTCCTCCTCATCCCCATCCCCTTCGAGGTTCACGACCTTCTTCCGCGCCGCAACCCAGTTGCGCACCATCTGTTTCAGACTTGCGTGCTCGCTCTCAGTAACGTCCTCGTCGTCGGCGCGGGCATTCACGTTGACGCCCAACTGGACCGCGAGGCCTCTCCTTCTTCGGGGGAGTGGGGAATGGTTGCCCGGTCGTCCTCGTCCTGTTTCGTCTTGAAGAGCTTGGACCAGTAGTCTCCTGACTCATCAACCTCCACATGCGGGTAAGTCAACTCTTTCGCGCAAGCGACGCGCCCCGCGTTCATCTTACCGCCATGCAGCACGCACTCATTCACCTTCCTGCCGTCCGCAGAGATGTACTCTCCCTCCAGGCACATACGAATCTGCATGGGTCACAGACACACGAGCCACAGAGACGACACACTCAAGCAACTCCGTGGCTGCTTGTTCCGGTCAGTATCGGCCAGAACCTCAAGGGCACCCCCTACAGCGCAGTTGCAACACCCCAGCCACAGTACACTCTCCGTCCATGGCGCCAAGAATGTACATTGCTCAGCTCAAAGGCCACCGTGTCGAGCACCGTCGAGGCGAGTGCATCTCCATCATCCCCGTCAGGAAAGGTGTACCTTTCCGGGTCCCCACCACAGTGGGAAACAACAGCCAGGAAGGCGTTGAGGACTCCCCGACGCCCATTGGCACCCCTGAGGTACCCCCGGCCATATGAGAACCGCCTTATCTCCTCCTTGGATGTACCGCCGTAGCCTCTGCCCGCCGTCCACGCCCGAACGATGCAGTCCTTGAGGTTAAAGTGTACGTTGTTGCGCGTCTTACCTAGCCACGGCTTGAGCATCTTGGAGCTTGGGAGCTTCGAGTAACTGACCGCTGGGACGGAGAAGTTGGTCAGCAGGAGCTTTTCAGCGTCCTTCTTGTCGACTTTGGCCACCTCCATCACGACGGCCGCCAGAAACGGGCCGAGAGTCTCGCGGGAGTGGTACACGTCGTCGTTTGTGGACGGCGCCTAGATGCCATTGCGCATGCGCTTAGTGAGGCAGCTGCGCAGCGCCTGGATCCGTGGCTTGCCCATCGTGCCCCTCGGCAGCGCGTCCTCGCTCGCCGTGCCACCCGCAGGGGCCTTTGCCGCTGGCCGCGCCCGGGGTGACAGCTTGCTCGGCCATTGCGGGATGACAGTGACCGGTGGCTCCCCATCCAAACCAGAGCCGGTAGTGTCAGCGCCGTCGGCATCCGCTGAGGAGCTGACTCCGCGACGACGCTCGGCCGCAGGGGCACATGTCTTGGCGTGTGCTTGAGCTGTCTCCCTGGCCATCTCTTGGGCAGCACGTGCCGAGACAAAGCTGTTGTGCGCGGCAATATGCGCCGACAGCAGGGCGTTTGAGGTATTGGTACGATGCCGGCCAGGTCCTCATGCTATGGGGCGATTTTTTTTGAATACGGCTGGCAGGACTCAGTTTGATTTCCGCGTTGTTTGAGTGTATTTGTGGAATTGCCACGTGTGAAGAAACTTCTTATAATTGTACTGCAGAAACCTCAAGAGGTCGTCACACGATTTGTGTACACACGCTGGATCGCGCTCCGCCACACCCTGGCCGATCGTTCAAATTGACAATCAGGATCCAGGATCCCTGCGCATGTCCGCCGCTGTCCATCTGACCGGATTCGCAGCACCCCAGAGCGTCGTATTCGGCACCCTCGCCGTGTCCCCGTTGCGCCCCAGCTCACGGCGGCGCTTCCGGCGCCCCCACGGGCGTCCTGGGTGGGCCACTGGGGGCCGGTGCGGGCGCCGCTTTTTGGCGCTGGCGCGCGCCGCGTGGGGGGGGGGGATTGCGACCTCAATTTTGGGCGCGCTTTTTGGTGCCGCGGCGGCCGCCATGCGGTTGGGCTATCACGCGCGCCCTCTGGCCGTATCGTGCCGGAAGGGGTGCTATTGTGTTCCTGTTGTGGTGCTCTTCGTCGAGGGTTGGAACCTGCTGCCCGCAGTGGATGCGGCATCGGCGCGGCATGCTTTCTTGCGGGCACCCGCATCAATGGCGGCAGGCGTTCGCCGTTGGGGCGGCCCCTATTTCGGACCCTTCGAGCCTGCCTACCGGAGCCACCACTTCGGCCACCAGCACCTGACACATTGCTCTGAGACTTTCCATTTCTCGGCCCCTCCTCCACTCCCTCTCCGCGTTTGCCTCGGTTTTATTTCTCCTCTCTGACCCCTCTCCGCCCTCTTCCGTAACACCAGTTGTCGACGTTCCCCTTGCCGTCGACAATGGGTCCGGCGGAAGCACCTACCAACAGCTCTCGGCGCCCAGGCGCTCCCGCCGTAAGTGTCGTCTCCACGGCGGTGCCCGCCGCCGTCGCTGCCCCCCGCCTCGCTCCACGCCCTGCCACCCCTGTCGTTCGTGTCGTCGCCCCGGCCGTGCCCGCCGCCGTCGCTCCCCCCCGCCTCGCTCCTCGCCCTACCACCCCCGTCGTTCGTGTCGTTGCCCCGGAGGTGGCCTCGACCGTCGCGCCTCCCCGCGCCGCTGCTCGCCCTGCAGTCCCGGTCGTCGCTGCGGTTGCCCCGGCGGTGCCCTCCTCCGTCATTCCCCTCCGCTTCGCTGCTCTCTCTGCCGCACCCGTCGTCACTGCGGGAGCTCCGGTGGTGTCCATGCCCGTCGCGCCTTCCCGCCCCGCTGCTCGCCCTGCAGTCCCGGTTGTCGCTGCGGTTGCCCCGGCGGTGCCGGCCGCCGTGGCTGCCCCCCTCCTCGCTCCTCGCCCTGCCGCGCCCGTCATCTGGGCGGTTGCCCCGGTGGTGGCCACGACCATCGCGCCTCCCCGCCCCGCTGCTCGCCCTACTGTCCCCGTCGTCGCTGCGGTTGCCCCGGCGGTGCCGGCCGCCGTGGTTGCCCCCCTCCTCGCTCCTCGCCCTGCCGCGCTCGTCGTCGGGGCGGTTGCCCCGGTGGTGGCCACAACCATCGCGCCTCCCCGCCTCGCTGCCCGCCCGGCAGTCCCCGTCATCGGTGCAGGCGCTACCGATGGCGCTGTGCGAGCCCCAATGCCTGCCGCACCGGTGACGATGGCGACGACAGCGGCCGCCTCGGGCGGCTCGGCGCCTGCCTCCATGGCTACCGTGCCTGCCACGCCGGTGATGCCGGCCACCGCTGCCCCAGCTACGCCGGCGGATCGCGGGGTGGCGTTTGTGCATGACGTGTCGGAGGACCCGCCTCTGGGTGCGCGCTTGAGCCTCGACGAGCACGCTCGCTCCCGCGCCCGGTCGCGTGCGGCGCGGGGCAGCCAGAATCCTGCGCTTCACAGGCTGTCCCGCTATGTGGCGGCTGTCGAGGGGGTTGGGCGGGTGGATGACCCCACGGTGCAGGCGACGGCGGCGATGGTGTCGGCGGCCAGCACTACCGAGAAGATCAACCCCGAGGTGCGACTGCTTGTCCACATGTCTGGGGTAGACCCGGCTGGCAGCGTCGCTTTGGCAAACATCTACGGCGCCGGGCGGGCGGTTGACTCGGACGTGCTACGCGCCATGTCGCAAGTGCACCAATTCATCCGGGGACGAGACAGCCTGCGCGGCATCACGCTGCCGATCGGCGGCGAGCCTGCCCGCCTGGTGGAAGACGACTCGATTATCGACGGGGTGCTGCCGGAGGGCATGACGACGAAGGACTACCTGGACATCATGACCTCAGCGGTGGATGCTGACCTTCCGCCGCCGCTGAGTATCCAGCGCATGGCGCGCCGCATGTTGCGCACCGCGGCGGGCTTGTCAATCGACATGCTGAACTCGGAGAGCGACTCGTCCGGCTCTGAGGACTGGGTCCAGCTGCCCTTCACCCTCGAGTCGGCGGACCCCCCACCACCGTACCAGCCCTCCGAGAAGGCGTGCAGCTTCCTGAAGACGCTGATGGTCGCCAACCACACGACGGCGCTGCTCGTCCGCCTCACTCTCTGGGCGGCCGTCGCCCACCTGACGGGGCGGGTGCACACGCTTCCTCGCTACGTGACCGAGTGCACCGCACGATGGTGGCCGCACAAGCTGCCGGCAGCCGTCGTCCCCAACGATGGGCTCCCGGGGGAGCGGTGGCCAATTGGCGTGCTCGTCGACCGCCGGCTGCTGTCGGTGACGGCGCGGTCGCGGGCCTATGGCGCGACGGGCGCTAAGCTGGTCACCCTGTTTGGGATCCCTGCCAACAAGGCGACCTGTACGCAAGACGAGGCGGTCGATGCGATGCTCCTTTTGTGGGACAAGGAGCCGTCGGCGCACGCAATGATGCGTCACTGCCGCTTCCGAGCGGAAGTCGTGCAGCGGGGTCAAGACAACCTGGCGCAGGAGGAGGCGGCCGCTGCTGTGCAAAGGGCGTCCGCCGCCCTCGACGCCGCCGAGGCTGTCGAGTCCGCAACTGTCAGTGCTGCCGCAACCGCGGTGAGCGTCCCCTCTGCTGCGTCGGTAAGAGCGCCCGTCTCCGAAGTGCCTCCCTTGGAAGCGGCCATCACGATTGCGCCTCGGCCGGCCGTTACGGCGTCTGCGTCGCCGGCGCCGGCGGCAGCAAGCAGCGGCGTTGCGTCGGCTGGGGTACTATCAGATCTAAGCGCACGCGCTGCATCTCGCGCCGCCGCCGCTGATGCGGCTGCCAAGGTTCCGCGCGCCACCTGTGGGAGGAGCAAGCGGGCGGCGGCTCCGTCCACTGTGACAGGCTCTGTCAAGCGCACTCGTCGTACTCCGACCGGGGCCGGCCTCACCGCCGCTGTGCAGCCGGGGGCCGCCAGCCTACCTCCTCGTAGGTGAGAACACGTGCTGGGGTATGCTTTTCTCGCTGTTGATATTGGCTTTACGTGTGCGGCCGAGCCTCTGGGCGAGTGGCACAGGGACCGTTGTATGCCTCGCGTGTTTTTCCTTCGCTTTGTGACTTTCTGTACTCGTAGTCCTTGGCATACCAGTTAGGACGTTATCGCGTATGTATGTCTAGTGAACCGTTTGTCCTACCTTGTACGCTTCCAAGCCCAAACCGCGGCGCTGTGTGGCATATTTCTTGTTGCGTCGGAGGGGGGGGGTCGTGGGCGGTGTGGACGGCGAGTCGGGGGTCGCTGACACTGTTTCCGCCCCGCAGTCGTCGCGCTTGCTGCCGCCGCCGCCATCGCCGGCGACGTAGCGGGTGGCGGCGGCGACGGCGGCTACAAGGAGACGGTCTTCAGGGAGGCGCTGACGTCCTGGACGAGGCTGTTGGCCGGGTTGTGGGCGAAGCTCCTGGCCGAGGATATCGACAGTGGGGGTCACTACATCAATGCAAGTGTGGGTGCGTGGATGGGGGGGGGGGGGGAGACCCCGCGAGCGGCGCGGGCGGTGCGGTCTTGGGTCCTGAGTAGGCAGAGTCGTCGGCTAGGTGACAGGTAGTGGCTAGCAAAGAGAAAGGCACAAGATGAGCGCTGCTTGGCACGTGAAATTGAGGGTACAAGTATCTGCATCTGCAGCCTCATATTTTTGAGGCCAAAGGTTCGGAGGGCGAGTCACCAGACCTTTCCACGGAAACGATGCAGATGCACTGAGACATACGTAAAGGAAAAAACACTACCGATGGCGGCTGGCTGCGGCCACGGCCATTGCTCCCAGCTGCCCACGACCAGCCCTGGCAGGGTAACACTCAAAGCCCCATCGCGCAGCCCATATCCGGAAACGTGGGGTGATGCCGCCCCCACACGCGCTCGCGTGCAGCGCGCGGGTCGGCGGCCAGCAGGCTCCGGTTATTGGGGCGCAGTGGGCAAGAACTGCACTGCGGGTGGCGAAACTGCCCGCGAGCGCGCCCGACTAGGCGTGGCCATGGGCATAGTGCCGTTGGCGGTGAGGACAGGTGGCATGGGCCGGGTGTGTTCGCGTCCTGTGCGCAGAATGGCAGGGCAGGCGAGGCGGGAGAGGTGGATTGACTGGGGAGAGCGGCGAGGTCGGGTGGAGCGCTCGGCTCGTGTGCAGGGCGCGCGCGCGCTTTCGTCGCCGAGGCGTTACGCGAGTCTCGTGACGTCCTTGTCGCTTTTCCGAACCGCTTCAAATGCATTGATTTTGGAGGCCGGCTGTCGGGACAGCTCAAAGCCCAGCAGCATGCGGAATGGACAAATGGTCACGTGACATGGTGGCGGATGAGCCTGAGTCCTTCAGATCAGTGGGTGGCGGATGAGCCTTACTCATTCAGATCAGATGCTGTTAGTCAGTGGCGTACCATCCAGCGGAATTTCATTGGACAGCACATCGAATCGGCGCGACGATACGATGCTGCTCGTGACTGTCATTGTCATCCCCCCGACGACTGAAGCGAGCAGCAGCGCACGCGCCCCCCCCTGTCGTATCGCCACGCAAGGGTGGCGCACGATCGCGCAGCACGAGAAGCGGCGCCGGCGCGCCGCGCCTCGCCCGACGACCAGCGCCACCTACCAGCAACGCGTTTGGTAGACGGCAACACAGCCGTGGCGTGGGCGCAGCCCCCCGGTGATACTGGAGCACAAGCGTTGCGTGCATCACAGGTCCGAGATCCCGTGTGCGTGCGCTGCCGTCACAAAGATTTCCCGACGAGATACTGGTGGCGCCGACCATCCCGGTCGTGCCCTCCGTCGATACAGGACCACAGACAGGCTTCTGGTCGGTCTGCATGCTGCTGTGCTGCTCTCTGCCCCCCGGACATCCGATATCTGGGGTACGATAGCTAGCAGTCACCCACCGCTGTGCATGCGTCGGATGCGGTGGCTGACTCCTAGCGGTATTGGACAGGCGAGATCTTCATGTCCCCGTGAGCGCAACGTCCAATACCAAGTATGTGCGGGAGCATCTTGCACGTGGTGCCGTGCTGTACACAAAGTGTACTCACCACGTTGTCAGGGATGAAGTGGGCTTTTGCTTGCTTTCAACTGAATCGTGAACAGTATCCCGTGTGCAGATTGATAAACGTACACTTCCTCGGACGCTTCGTCCTAGCATTGCTCGTGATGATGAGCACATACGGTGGCTGAAATATGACGCCGTAGGTCACACTCCAATAAAACTCTACTCGGATGCCTTAGTTGGCGTCGCTGGAATCTAGGCACGAAAGGGACAAGTGCCCTGTTCTTCATGTAGCATATCTCCGCCAGTAATTGGCAATAACCACTGGCAGCCCCCTTGACTAGCTGAATCCACAGATTTGTGTGACTCGGCTTGTGGCAAGCCCTTTGGGGGGTTACTTCCGCATTGTTTATTGTATTTGTTTTGCTTGCCTGTCCTACCTGCATCCCGGCACTCACTGCGATCGCTTGATCGGACGGTCGATCGACCAGTGTCCTTGTTTGTATTAAACCACCATGGGTTCGGGGTCGCCGTCGTAGGCACCACCCGGTTCCCCATCGGATGCCCTTCGACAAAAGGTCCTTATTCCTCGCCTCTACGGGGATAGAACTCTCTTTATTGCTTGGCTACGGTCGGTCTCAGTACACAGGTAATTGAACCAACGTCATTAATCCCACATTTGGGGGAGCAGCAGGGGATCCCCTCGCCTTGACAGTGCCTCGCGGCACGGTGTTCCCGAGAACTTTCTTGTTGCCTCGTGGCACTGTGACGGTGTCGATACGGTCACTTGGCGCGCGGGGCATTTGCCATCGGCTTGTGGGCGTGGTGCCAGGGGCATCATGATTGTGATCTTCGACTGGCGCGTGGGGCGTTAGCCACGTCGGAACACTTTGTTCTGGTCCCAGTATGTCAACTGGCGGAACCGGCGGCAATCGGAGAGGTAGAGATGGCAAGTTGGCAGCTGGCTACCGGCCGCCGGGCGGAGGGCATGGCACTCCTGCCGCCTCCGATGCCCCAGCGGACGATCCTCCTCCTCCTCCCGCCCCTGCAGATCATGCTGCCTCTGAGCAGCTGCAGGTGGTGGAGAACCTGAAGGCGGCTGTTGAAGCAGTTCAACGTCGTCTGACGGTCCAAGAACAGACGAACGAGTCTCTGGCGCTAGCCAATTTCAAGTTGGTCGGCGACGTCAAGGCCCTGCGCAAGGTTGACTCCCACGAGGAGGAACGCCGGGTGGCTACGTCTCGCCGTCAGTCGGGCGACAAGATCAAGACTGCCAAGAAGAAGGGAAAGGTGACGAAAGGCAAGTCCGCCCGCAAGGACGAACAGGCTAACGCCGTGTCTTCCTCATCCTCCGATGACTTTGCCTCTTGGTCGAACCCGACGTCGTCTGATGACGACAACTCGAAGGCGTCGGACACATCGTCCTCGGACGATGGCCACGGGCCACCAGGTCCACCGTCGCCCCCGAGTGGGTCCTCGCCGAGCGATAGCTCAAGCGAGTCTGACGCGACAACGCGTAAGCGTTCAACGATCCCTACCAAACGCAAGGAGCGTACTGAGAAAGCCGACAGGATCAAGGTGATCTGCCCGGCTAACAGCCGTTTTCAGACCCTTCTCGATTATCGGTCATATTTCCTGATCCGACGTCAACTGACGTACACGCCTAAAGAGGCACAACGATCGCACCGCCTCAACAAGCGTTTAGACGGAGCGTTCCATGGGCAACCGCCGTTCACGGGAGCCCTACCTCTGGGCATTTTAACGTTCTTAACGACCTTCCATCGCGCTTGCGACGCGGCAGGGTTGACACACGGTCAAGCCCTCCCCCTCATAGTCTTCAGCCTTTCGGGGAATGCCAAGATGGCATTCTCGGGAGCGCTAAATACGACACTCGGGCGTAAACGTTACGCCATCCGCACGTACGGGGACGCCATCAATTGGCTCCTTTCGAAGTATGCGACGCACGCTACTATGGCTAACGCCTACCAAGACATCATCACGATGAAACAACAAGATAGCGAGGCGCCAACGGCCCTCGGTCGCCGCGTGGAACCGCAGTGCGACCTGTTGAACCGTCTGTTGGACATTCAAGACGAGAAAGACGACTTCATCACAAGCCTCTGCGACCTGGTGCAAGCGCACGTCCGGGTCCTGAACGATCAGCTCCCGGACCGAACCTTATCGGAGACGGTCGCCACTGCCCAGCTGTACTGGGATGGTACCAAAATGATGCGTTTGCAACTCAAGATGACCCGCCCAACAGCGATCAAAGTCGCTTACGCAACACAAGACCAGCGGACTACAATGGACCGACCGTTCACACCGGTTCGCACGCCGCCACCTCCTCGGGCCGCTGCCCGACAGGCCAATCGAGCCGACATCTGTTACAATTGTAACAAGCCGGGGCATTTCGCTGCGAAATGCGCGGAACCGTATCGCCCCCGCGAGCGTCGCCAACCGCCAGTCGGCGTTCACGCGATCGCGGATGGCGACAGGGACGAGGAGGACGAGACCAAGGACCCGGCCGTTGACCTTGTCGGCTCGAAAAACGTCTAGGCCGGGTGCCCGACTTAGGGTTGCCCGGCGGAACGCGAAAGCGTACGGTGACAAGACTGTTGCGTCGCGCCCTGCGGCACTAAGAGATCGCCGCTACGCTAGGCCCATGCCTGCGCGTAATGCGAAGTTGCCGCCCTGTTTTAGACACGGGCGCTGGGGTGAACATAGTACGCACTAGTGTACTCCCCAAGAATTGGATGGCTTACGCCGAGAAACTGACTACGCTACCGCGTATCAGAGGCGCAAACAACAACCGCCTCGTCATCGAGTAAGCCATACACATGAATGTTGACACCGGAGGGGTGCGCATCTTGGATCGCTTCCTCGTTTCTGACAACTTGTCAGTCCCGTGCATCCTCGGCACCGAGTTCATCGAACATATCATCGAGGCCATCTTGCCGCGCTTGCGCAAGATCTTCTGGCAGGAACACGTGCGTTGCACGGCGGAACTGCCTCTGCCAACTCCGATATTAGCTTGCCTTAACGACAGTGCCTGGGACCGCCACTGGCAAGACAAACCCGCTCGGGTTCGGGCCTGCAAACAGGTTCGTGTCAACGGACACAAAGAGGAGTGGATCATGGCGACGTGTGACACCCCGGGCATGGTGACGATCACACCGAACGATCGGTTGTGTCGACACAAGTCCATGGCGGTCGCCCGCGGCATCGCCATTGTCAAACCAGACGAACCATTCTTGGTCAAGTTATGCAACTTCGGCAAGGACCAGAGCATTGTTCGTAAGAACTCTACGTTATGGTTCGCGAAACTCTATCAAGGCCCGATGTTATCGGCAGTCCTGGAGGACAACGATCCTATGAACGGGACCGAGTCCCTTCATCCCGACACTAGTCGCGACCCTCTCAAGGACCTATAAATCAGTGAGGCTCCCGAGTACCTGCACAAACAGATTCGGGACATGCTGAAGACTCATTCGTCCATGTGGGACGGAACCCTCGGAGTCATCCGAGCAATGGAGCACGCGATTGTGACTCCCCCAGACGCTTTACCCATACGGGCACAACCCTACCGAACCGGGTCGTTCAAACGGCAGATCATCTCTGATCAGATCAACAAGATGTTGAAACTCAATGTCATTGCACCTAGCCATAGTGCTTGGGCTAGCCCCGTGGTCATTGTACCTAAAAATAATGGCAAGGCCCGATTATGTGTCGACTACCGTCGGTTGAATAACATTACTAAGAAGGATGCATATCCTCTACCTCACATGGAGGATTGCCTTGACTCCTTGGGGGACGCTCAAGTGTTCACGTCTCTCGACTGCACAGCTGGCTATTGGCAAGTGCCACTGCGCAAAGAGGATCAAGAGAAGACGGCGTTCACTACGCATTGTGGTATATACCACTGGTTATCTATGCCATTTGGCTTGACCAATGCACCTGCCACCTTCCAGCGAGCTTTGGATATCATCCTATCCGGTTTGAAGTGGCAGACATGCCTCGTCTACTTGGACGATGTCATTATCTTCTCCGCTAACGCGTAGCAACATGTCAAGGACGTCGACACGGTCTTGCACCGCCTCCGCAAAGCCGGGGTTACCCTGAACCTGGAAAAGTGCACGTGGTTCTCCGATGAGGTTGAGTACCTTGGACATATCGTCCGCCCGGGACAGCTCCACGTGCATAACAAGAACGTTGATGCTCAGAAGCATGCAAAGTTTCCCACGACCAAGACCCAGCTGAAAAGCTTCTTGGGTATGTGCAATGTCTCTTGACGACTTTTCAGGACTTCGCCAAAAGAGCAAAGCCCCTGAACGCCCTGACAAGAGCCGAAGTTCCATCTGATTTACCACAGCCCACCGACGCACAAATCGCCTCGTTCGAGGACTTGCGAAGCACACTGTTGTGCCCTCCTGTATTGGCGTTGCCCAAGGCAAACAGGAAACTCGTCGTCGACGTGGACGCGTGCGCCGACCAGGTTGGATGCACTCTCCTACAAGAGGAACCGGGTGAAAGTCTTCACCTTGTCGGATACTGGAGCCGAGGGCTCACTGCTGCCGAGCAGAACTACTCCACTACGTGGCGCGAATGCCTCGGGGTTGTCTGGGCAGTCCTTAAACTGAGGCACTTCCTCGATGGACAACGGTTCCTCATCCGAACGGATCACCAGGCTCTGAGCTGGACCTACAGCACAACCGATTCAAGCGGACGCTTGATGTGGTGGCGACTTCGCCTCTCGGAGTACACATTCGACATGGTATACAAACCGGGTGCATCGCACCACTTGTCCGACTTCCTGTCACGTGCCTCCACTGTGGCACCAACAGAAGATATCCACGACGATATCCGTTGTCTGGCATTGGCCGAGACGGCCAACGGCTTGATGACGGGGAGGTACACGGGTACCGACACACCCGAACCGGTGGAATTCGACGATGTTGTCGAAGCCCAACAAACGGACGACTACTGTGTCGAAATGACCAAACGTGTCGAACGCGGAACGGCCAAGGCCTTCTTCCGCAATGAGCATCACGCTCTGTACCGCCGGACGCCTTACGGCAACCAATTGGTTATTCCAAAGTCTTTACGCGAACGCGTCTTGACCCTCGAGCAACACGCAACCGTGGCAGCCCACCCTGGCTTGAACCGGATGTACTACACAATGCGTAAGGCATATTTTTGGCCTTCTGTGGTAACAGATATCCATACTACCATCACCAAATGCACGACGTGCGCACAAAACCGCCTTGCCTTACGGCGACACACCACGCCCTTGACTCTGTTCCCCGCTACGGAACCACTCACGGAGTCGTCCGTCGACATCTTTGGGCCCATACCGGCCTCCAAGAGAGGCAATCGCTTCATATTGGTCATCACCGACCGCTTCGCCAAGCTCACCAAGTGCGTCGCCTTGCGGCGAATCGCGGCCATGTCCGTGGCGTCAGCCATCATCGACGCTTGGGTATTCGCCTGCGGGCCCCCAGACCGGATCCTGTCGGACAAAGGGCCCCAGTTCATGTCGAACTTCTTCATTGCTGTGATGAAGCTGCTTGGCATCGAGACGGTCCGCACCACGGCGTACCATCCCCAAACGAACGGGCAAGTCGAACGGTACAACCGTACCATGGCAACTCAGTTGAGACATTACGTCGCGGACGACCCATCACGATGGGATGACCTACTCCCGGTAATCACCATGGCATATAATAGCCAGCCACACAGGTCGACGGGCATCGCCCCATTCGAGCTTGTTATCCCACGACGGATCCCCAACCTTCCGGTTCGCAACCTGCCCCCGGGCACACCCTTGGCCAACACGGGCACACTCAATGATGAGTTACCCCTGGCTCGCAAACGCGAATTCATGGCCCGCCTTCGCCAGCAAATCCCTGTGGTAGTCGAGGCCTTGCGTAAGACGCAACAACGTTACCAGCGTGACTTCTACCACAGGGTGGCGACCCGCAATGCGGACGTCAAGATTGGCGATTACGTCCACACGAATAACCATGATCGGAAAAATAAGCTGCAAAGCAAAGGCATTGGCCCCTTCGTGGTCCTGGACGCAGATGCCTCCACGTTTGTCATTGACATTGATGGAGAGGAGAAGCGCGTCAGCAGTGACCAAGTCACACCAGCTCCTCGCCCAACGACGACGGACACGGTGCCTCAACCGTTACTCGACGGTTTGGACAAACCCAAGGAACCACTGGCGACCGCCGATGAATATGTCGTCGACAAACTCTAGGGCTTGCGCCAGACCGGTGATACCTACAACGCCAAAGTGCGCTGGTTCGACTATGGCGCCAAGGATGATACCTGGGAACCCTTGGAGAACCTCCCCCGCAACATGGTTGTGCGATTCCTTAGTCAGAAGAAGAGACGCGTACCGGGATACGACTGGCAAACGCCAACACGGCAACGCCGACAGCAAGCCGGGCTCACCTCGGTAACCAACGTCGTAATGGACCCCACATGGACTCCCACCATTCAACATGTGCACGTCACCGCGGATGGAATTATCCATGCCGACGTCTCCTGGTAGGACTTACTCGACACAACCACACTTACGGAAGTAATTCCTGTGGCTTAAGTCCACCCTACCCTCGATGACCCGCAATTTTGCATATGATCCCCAACGTGCCTTCCGGCAGTTCTCTCGCCTGAATTGTGAATTCGGCCCCTACACATATGTGTGGCCAAAAGCCTCGCAATCGACACTGATCAAGTATGATCCTACATCGTCCGTACACCCCAATGGGTTTTCGTACCCCCGGTACAACACCTCGACTCAGTTCTGCGACGCCTGGTATCGACCAAAGAAGAGGCAACCGTGGTAATCCCACAATGGACCAACACCAGTTGGTACGCCACCGCCATCCGTGCGTGTTTCGAGTACCAAGTACTTTTATCACCAGACGCAAGGGATACGACTCCCACACCGTGGGCCATGCTGTCCTGCCACTTCCTTCATCGCTATGATGACTACCATGAAACTGGAAAGTGGACGAAGACATGCCAAGCGACAGAAACAAACAAGAAACACAAAACACAACAAGGGCACGCGCCCTACATCCCCACCGCGGTCAACCGAACCGCCCACTTTGCAGTAGCGTTCACTCCTCCTCGTCGTCGCCCCGGCGCAACTTGCGGCGGGAATCACGGCGCGAGCCAACACTGGCCCCCGACTCCTGCGTCACACTGCGCGCACGCGTGTTCCGCGCCAAAGGCGGAGCCTCTCCCGAAGGATCCTTGCCCTCATGGGTCCGACGACGGAGTATGCTCTGCTCGTTCAGGCGCGACGGCGCGGCCTCCTCCTCCGGATGAACAGCCTCGAGGTGCTGCGCGAAGCGCCTGTAGTTGGCGTCGCTGTCAACGGCGCGAGCCACGGCCTGTCCAATGATGGACAAGGCAGACTCAACGCCTCGTCCATCCGCGCGCTCAACAGCGCCCCGCAGGCCGGCGATCTGCTCCACCCAGGCGTTAGCCACCGCGGACAAGGCCGCCCCACGGGGCGCGCGAACACGCACATCGCGCACGCGCGCCGACCCAAACAAGGCAACCGCCGCGGAAGAAGAGGCGCGCGTCGGCCAAGTGGCATCGACCGCACGAGGCGGCGACAACGACCGCGGCGAGCGATCGCGCCGCGGAGAACGCGGGCGGTAGCGACCCTCTTGGTCGTCACCAACGGCGTAAGCCCCGTAAGGATGGGTCTGACGACCACGGCGCCACACCTCGGGGTGGTTCAAAGTGATTCGCGCCATCGGAAGTGGCGCGTCCGGGTCCGGCGCCCAGTCGAAATCAACACACGGGTGACGAAGGAAAAATCCGTACTCCTTGGTCGCATCCACCGTGACACGCACGTGCCGCGCCTCACCGGGGTCGGCGTCGCGCCGGAAAACGTCCTTAAGGACCACCCCCCAAGGTAACACCTTCACGGCCTGGCGCATCTTGCCATACAAGGCGGACGCGGCCTCGGCGTCGGGCGCGTCCTTCAACTTGGACGTGTCCAACACATCAAAGTGACGGAGCGTCTTCTCGTCCAAACGGACGAAGATCTTGTCCTCCTGTAGGGTTTAAACCCACGCAGCAACCAAGTTGCAGTAGTACTCAGAGTACACCAGCTGCGAGACCGAGCTGTAGTCGTTACGCAACGCATCCGCTAGGTACGACACCACCACCGGGGTCGCCACCCAAAGCTCGGTGATGGGCTCCCACGCCGGGGTGGGCGGAAGCCAACGGGAAAAGTCAAACGTCCGTGGTGCACGGAAAAATCCAGGCGCCCACGCGGTGGGCAACAGCTCGCGATTGCGAAAGAAGCGGGTGTCGGCAGCACGATGGTGGTCGGACGGGAACATCGGCAACCGAAAGGGGTTCGGCAACTCGCTCATGCGAGGACTGCGATCGACATCGACACCGCCGGTGTCTCATCGCTCGACACCAGCGCGAGCTGGTCCAGGTAGTGCTCCAACCCGGAGTCGTGCCCAAACGGTACCGCAAGGTCCGCAGCGACAGCGCGTTTGATGAAGACGGCCTTCGGCCAATTGCGCAGCAGGCGGCAGAACGAGTTGGCCGCCGCCTCGAACGTCTCTGTCCCCTTCACAGGGAACAGAAGCGCGTTGATACAAACCACATGGTGGAACTGGTGCAAGGGCACGTGGTAATGCACGACCTCGTTGCCAAACGACATCACCTCGTAAACACGACGCTGGGGCCCCTGATTACCGAAGTAAGGGTCCCCGTGGACCTCGGCCACGCGGTCGCCAACATGGTCCGGCGACCCGGCCTCCGCCATCACATCGACAAACCCAGGAAATGCCTCATACCGCGCGTGCACACGACGCGTGTGCGCGCGAGCGCGGTTGCGAACGCAGATGTCGTACACGCCGTTATCGGTGACCCTCGGGATCCCGTCGACCACCTCCACGGGTTCCGAGTGCGCCTAATACGAGACGCAAGGTCGAAACTGGCGCAGGATCTCTGGATCCGTCGAGCGATCCACGTCCGGCTGGCCAAGCGCGGCAGCTTGCGCCATATGGCCGCCCGCCCCGACATCGGCGTCAACTCCGTCCAACGCCATTGCGGCCGGGTCCGCCATCGCCTTGGGCGCCCCGGGGTGTTAACCCGTGCCGCCGACGCCGCGCTTGCCGCCCTTGCCGCCCTTGCCGCCCTTGCCGCCCTTGCCGCCCTTGCCACCCGGGCCGCCGACGCCGTGCTTGCCACCGCCGCCGCGCTTGCCGCCGCCGCCGCGCTTGTCACCGCCGCCGGGCACGCCGCCCTCGGCCCGTCCGCGGCGCGACATAACCAACCCTGAGGTTATCCACCTCGCGGTGGCGCGCCCCGACTTAAGCAAGGCCGTTAGGCAGCAACCTGTGCAAATGCACAATGGCGCGGGAAGGTCCCGTGCCACCGACAACCGCTTGCTCGTCCTCGGCACGGTGTGAACCGGCCGCGGGCTGTGCACCCTTCTCGCGACCCAACGGACCGCGTCACGGCTTTCGCCTCGTCGCCAGGGTAGCAAAACCCCGAAGAAGGTGGCGCCGTGTGGCGCCGACGACGATGGTTCAGCACGCGCTGGCCGGCCCGCCGCCGCGAACGCGGGTTTTATCCCCGCTCGGCCGGCCGCACCCGTGCATGTGCGCCCGCCGAGCCGCCTGCGCGGGCACGCCCGAGCACGAGCCCCGACCCAGCCCACAGCGCGAGCTGCCGACCACACACGCACGCATGCGGGCCGTCGGACGGTCGCGGTCGACACCGACCAACCGCCACCCCCAACGGGGTTGGATCGGCACCCCTCGTCGGCTCGCGCCGCCGGAGCGGTTACACCCGCTCGGGCCTGTGCGAGTCCGCGATCATCCAATCGGGTGCCGTCACCCTTGGATCTCTCCGGGACGGCTCGAATCTCGCATTGGAGGCGTGTAGCTTATCTTCGCCAGTAATTGGCAATTTCCACTGGTAGCCCACTTTACTGGCTGAATCCACAGATTTGTGTGACTCGCCTTGTGGCAAGCCCTTTGGGGGGATACTTCCGCATTGTTTTTTCTATTTGTTTTGCTTGCCTGTCCTACCTGCATCCCGGCACTCACTGCGATCGCTTGATCGGACGGTCGATCGACCAGTGCCCTTGTTTGTGTTAAACCACCATGAGTCCAGGGTCGCCGTCGTAGGCACCACCCGGTTCCCCATCGGATGCCCTTCGACAAAAGGTCCTTATTCCTCGCCTCTACGGGGATAGAACTCTCTTTATTGCTTGGCTACGGTCGGTCTCAGTACACAGGTAATTGAACCAACGTTATTAATCCCACACTTCACATGAAAGAGCTCATACGATGGAAGAGAGCCACCACCTTAGAGCCCATCGCATTCATGACGAAGCCTGCAACACAAAAGATTTAGTACTCAGTAGAAATGTCTGTCTGAGTTCTGCTCCACTGGGATGGCCACCAGCAATGCGCACATGGTGCAGACTGGGTAACATCAACCTACGGTCCCATGCCACAACTGCCGTCTGTCGCATCACCTCCAAGGGCTGCTAGCTCTAGGGTGATTCCCACATGAATGTCACGTCATACCAACCTTCGCGCATCAGGCTAAACCCCAGCCCGGCAACAGCGCGGTGCCTCCCATGCCACCAAACTGACATACTCTTCGGCACATGTGCATGGCATCGTATCAAGAGTCTGACACTGTGTTCCTTACCAAAACCTACGTGTCAGCGGTGGCGCGCTTTCCGCTCTATCACCCAGTACGCTGTGTTGACTCTTCACCAATGAAGGCTAGTTTGAACCGGTCCGGTAGCAGGGCGGTTGGGACTCTACTTTTCAACGACCACCTGTGTGGAGTGACCACACTGCCCCGCGCCAGTGCCCATGGCGCGTGCTCCCTACGGCACTGTTTCCATCGTTTCAAGCAGCAGGCGGCGCTGTTGTACTTCGGCTACTACGACCACTACTGTAGTCGTCGTACTACAGGCGGCCCGTCAGAATTATGAAACCTGATACAGTGGATTTGACCGGCCCGGAGATTACGGGAGATGCTCAAAAGAACGTAATTGTAAGCTGGCATCGGCCGCATTCCAAGCTCAACGAGGTCCAGTGGAAGAAGATCAGGGCCGTTTCTGACCAACGCAGGGGCCAACCATCTGGTGGTTTCCCGCCCACGTTCCACCCACTGTCACTCGCCGTCGGCCCCCTCGACTCTGTGCGCGGCCGACGCGTCCCTGTCCCCCAGGCCCCGTGCTTCCCGTCGTTGAGGCGACTCTGCGCGCTTGTCTTCGTGCTTGGCCCAACCCTGCTTCTGCTGTCTGTGGGTCGGACTCGACGTGCTTTCATTTCTGGGTCCCTCCGCCTCACTTGCACCAGTTCTTAAGCCCCCCTCCCACCCACGTTTTCTTGGCGGATACCCGCTCCCTCTCCACTGCGACATGCGCTACTGATTGAGCGCCATGGACGGGAATGGGGACGATACCGCAAGTCCCTTTGGCGGAGGAGCACCGCCCGTGGCCGGCGGGGACCCACATGTACTCCATTCGGCTGTGCGTCGGGTCGCCCTGGCCGCCCCCCACATCTTGCCGCCCGGCCTACAAGCGGCCCTGCTGGAGGTGCCGCTGCCGCCAGCAAAAACCGCCCGATCCTCAAGGGAGCGTCGCCGGCGTGTGCGCCCACGTTCCGACCTCCCTGCGGCGGGCGCTCCGTCAGTGCCTCGCCGCCGAGTACCCGGCACTCGTGCCGCGGCGGACGGGTCGTCGAGCACTCCGCCTCCCCCTGCCGCTCCTTTTGACGCTTTCGGCACGGCCGATGGTGGGACGTCGTCAGCCGAGTCGGACGCGGACACGCGTGACATGAGCGCTCGGGTCCTCGGCCTCATCGACTTGTACAAGGACCGCATGGTGCGGGAGCTCGCATCGGTATTGACCGGCGAGACGAGGACGATGCTGGACAGGGGTACGCTGCTCCGCGTTGCGTATGTCGCCGGGGGTGCGGCGGTCGCGTTGTCGGAGGGGGAGCGGGCCTACGTGACATGGTGCACTAGTGTGCATGGCGCCGTGATCTACCTCTGCACCTGCGGGGGCCACGGCGGCGCCGAGTCGATCGACGTGCGGTCGTTTGTAGGCACCTCCTCCACGTGCAGCCACGCTCGGGCGCTGAAGGCGTCATTCGACGAGCTTGCGCTCGCGGTCGGAGTAGCCGACGATTTGGGGCTGATCGCCGCGTACCCGGTGCGCAACAACGCCGCTGTGGAGCCGTCGGCCGAGTGCGCGGTCTACTTGGCGACCAAGACGGCGACCAAGATGGCCATCTTTGCCGTACTGGACCAGGGGGCGTGGGCGGCCGTGACGGTACGGCGGCGGCTCGGCACGAAGAGCAGAAGCAACAAGTGGACGCAGCTGCGCGCCGCCAGCACGCAGGTGAGCTGCGCCAAGCACCATTGGTGGTGCCCGCACGCGTCTACTGCTTCCAGGTGGAGCACCGAGCTGCGCCGCGCCGCGACATTGGCCGATGGGATGGGGGGAAACGCGCTACCTGAGGGGCTCCATGACGTGCGCCTACCCGCCAGCGCGCCGTCAATGGCGCCCCTGTCGCCCAGTCAGCAAGGGGCTGCCGACGCCGCCTTCTACGACGAGACGCGATGGCGCAACTCTCGCAACTTGCTCCCGTGTGAGGAGGAGGTGGATGACTGTTTGCTGGTTGACAAGCTGACGGCGGCCGGTCGGTCTGGCGGCAGCCCGTCGTTCCTACCCGAGGTGCTTTGCGAGGTGCATTGCTTCGCCTGCGGTGCCGCGTACAATGGTGTGGGCGTCAAGAACACCGGCGCGGTTTTGCACACGCTCCGCGGCCGGATCTCCGTCTCTCTGCGTCAGTGGGTCTGCTCGTGCGGCAAGGAGTCCCCGTACGACGGGGCGCACGAGGCGCTCTTCGCGTTAACGTCCAAGACGGTCTTCACGCGCACGTTCATGGACGTCATGTCGCAGATGGTCTTCACCTCACACAGTACGCTCTCGTCGGCCGCCTCGGTTCTCTGTTTTCTTTTGGAGGCCACCGACTCGCTCTCCGGCGCACCCTCTGGCTTGGCCCGCCAGACGCTCATCGCGGCGGCTCATCGGTACGCGCGTACTCTCATCGTGCCGGCAGTCCTCCCTCGCTGCGACAAGTGCAAGGTGCTCGGCGACCGGCCGTATATCGCCATTGTTGCTGACGGGTACGTGCTTTCTATCCTTCGCAATCAGTCGCAGCCGCTCATCCGCGTGACGGAGGACGTGCGTGTTTTTCCGATGGACACCAACCACGGGTCTTGTGTGCCGGTTGCTGCCCTCCGGGGGGCTGTGCGCAAGCGCTTGTCGGCTGGCCGCGGTGCTGTGGTGCGGCTCACCAAGGATGAGCACGCCGCGTTGTCGATACTGGGGGAGGAGCTGCTGTCAGTTCCAGTGGCGCACACGGTTGAGGAGCAGCACAGCTCCCCGCGCGCCGTCATGTTGGCTGCAGCCTTCCTCTTCTTTTCTTTCTACACCAACGAGCAGGCGCACGAGTTGCCGGTGGTGGCAGGGTTCGTGGCGGGTGCAGACGAGAACGCCGGGGCGGCAGGCAAAGACCAATGTGCCAATGGTGTGCCGGCTGTTGGCGCACATGCCGGTGATGTCATTCCTGGTGGCGGCGACGCGCCCATGGCCAACGCTGCAGCAGGAGGTGTCGCTGACGGTGTCCAAGGTGATGCGGCTGCGGAAGCTGGTGGTGTTGCTGCTGTCGCCGCCGCCGCCGACGGCGCCACGGTCTGCTTCAGCCGGGAGGTGACCGACGCGTTCGGCGGCATGGCCGACAAGGGGCGGCTGGCAGATCAGTGGCGCGTCGTGCGGCGCTTCTTGAAGACCTTTGTCGCGGAGCCGGTGCTCGGCGCCGTTGCCGGCCTGCGCAAGAAGCGCATCCAGCGGCTCGCCAAACAGCTTGTGCTTGGCAAGCCGGTCGCGGAGTGGCGCCCCAACGTCAAGGCCGTCGAGTCCGTAGGGGCCGTGTGGCCTTTCCGCGGCTGATTGGAGAGGCCGATGCGGTCGACCCGCTGACGACCCCGGCAAAAGGGGAGCTGCTGCTCTTCACGTGCGGCGTCGACGCATACTGGGAGACCCTCTGGTGGAGGCAAGCGTCCGACGGCGCCAAGGCGTTTGAGGCGCAGTGGAAGGTGATGTCACCCGACAAGTACAAGGCGTGGCTCGCCTCTCGCCCCGACATCGTGCCGTCCAATCCGTTTCTGGCGTCCAGCGTGCACTCTCGCGCCCGCGCCGTCGCACAAGCCATGGAGGTGCGCAGCGGCCACGTGTGGCCCGAATTGGAGCCTGACCGCCCGTCCATCACCGACGGCAAGGCGGACGCCGTCAACGTGGCGCGAGCGGCCAAGGCCAGCGCCGACCGGGAGACACTGCAGGCGTTGTTGAGCAAGGAGCTCGGCGCGGACGATTGCTGCCACAGCTTCCTCAAATCGGAGACGTTCATGCCGGGTATCGAGAACTTCCTTTGTCCCTGCGGCTTGCTCCTTGGGTACGATTTCCTCGACCGCGCTGAGAGCCCGGCGCACGTCCTGGCATCGATCGCCCAGCGCTTCACCCTTCTACCGTCGGTCATCTACTTTGATACAGCGTGTCAACTGGCCCGCAATGCGTCGCGGCGCGTGCCATGGCTTTTCAACCGGTCGGATGCGGCTTGCAGTGTGGATCGGGCGCACCACCAGAAGAAGCAGCACAAGTGCTCCTCGGTGTTTGACGCCGACGCCTACCCGTCGCGGTCGGTGCGGCATCGGACCGCATGCGCCGAAAGTCGACACTCACTCAACAAGGCCTTCAAGACGCACTTGGTGCATCTATGTCAAGATCACTTCATCGTGCAAATGCGGCCCCTGGGCGCAATGATCAATCAGCGCGTCAAGATGCGCCAGTCGCTGGGCAAAGAAACAAACCACCGGCGTGTGTGCGCCTTCTTCCACGAGCACGTCCAGTCGTACTGCGACCGCCGTAGCTGCACCTGCACTCACGGCCGACAACAAAAAGCTGACGCCGCCGCTGCTGTCGTGCCTGATGGAGCTGCCAACGACGCAACTAATACAAACAATCACGACGGCGCCACCGCCGCCAACGGAGCGGCCGCAGGTGTTGGCGTTGCAGCAGGAGGTGCTGCCGCTGCCGATAACGCCCATGACTCGGCGGCTGGACAAGCTGGTGCTCCTGTAGTGGGTCACGGCGCCCTCGATGCTGTGCAAGATATAGTCGCCGATGCAGCCGTCGGAGCGGCGGCGCCGGTTGTTTAGGAGGCTGTTTTAGCCGCCATTGCACCCATTGGTTACTCTGTGGGTCTTGCAGTGGGCCAAGCCGTCGGACAAGCAGCAGTCGAGCGCGCGTTTATGGCCGCTGGTGAAGCCGCCGTTCAAGTCGGCGCCATCGGTGCCCGCCGCGCGGTCGAGACGGCTGCTGGCAGCTCGGCCGCGTGCGCTGTCGTTCAACGCCCCGTGCACGCAGCGGTTCAAGCCGCCGCTGATGCGTCCCTCCAAGATGCTGCTCGTAGCGCCGGGCACGCCGCTGCTGTAGCCGCATGCCAACAAGCCGGTGTCGCTGCAGGACTCGCTGCTGCTGTTGCGCTCGCAAGAAGTGCCCAGCCCATGGCTGCGGGCGACGGCGGTGCCGGCGCGGCGGGTCAGGTTGGTGCCGCCGCCGCCCGCCAGGGCTGTGGTGTCGCAGGTGGTCAAGTTGCCGTCGCCACTGGTGGCCAAGGCGGCGGTGTCGCCGGGGATCAAGGCGGTCTTGGCAATGATGCCGCACGGGTTGTCTTTGGCCAATTCTCTGTACAAGCGGCTCGACGTGTCGCACTGCAAGCGCAACGTGATGACGGAGATGACGGCCGCCAAGACAAGATTGGCATTGGGGCAAGTGTCGGTGGGGGAGATGCCGGCGATGGTGGTGACATGGCCGATGATGAGGGGCCTCGTTTCGTCGACGGCGTTGCCTCGGGTGTGAGCCCGAATGAGGGGGTGGACGTAGACAGGGGCGTGGGCACGGACGCAGGGGTGCCTGCCGATGAGGTGAGAGTTGACACGGGCAAGGAAGAAGCAGCGTTGTCTTCCAGAGAGGACTTCTCGAGCTCCAGCGAGTAGGAGCATGTGACAGCCATGGAGACACCTAGGACTGGTCAAGAGTGATGCATGTCTTGTTCTCTCTTGGACGTTTTATTTGCTTTGCATGGCGTTGTTTGTTTGCCCTTTTCTTGTGGTTTCTGCGTAGTCTCGGTCCCGTTCACCATGTAATAAGGGCACATGGTTTCCTGCCTTTGTCACCGCCCTCGTCTGTGCCATCGATAGTCCTTACGATATGGCCGTTGTCTAGTTACAGCGCTGTGTCTCTGCATGTTTGGAACAAAGTGCGGGGAAGCCGATGGTACCATTGACTTAGTAAAGAGCGGCCACATTGATTTTTACAAGTCAAGCTACTATCGTGAGTCGAGCGGGAATGCATCCGCCACGGGCGAGAACTCGCGGGCTGAAGGCCAGCCCGCCGCTGTAGCTAGTGGCCGGGAGCGGCTGCCGGTGGGTGCAGCATGCGCGGCAGGCGTGGTGAGGCAGGGCGCTGCAGGAATGTGTGGGCAGGGTCGAGGCACGCACAGTCACGGCGGTGCTGAAGCAGGGACAGCGGCAGCCGGCGGGTGCGGCCAAGGCAGCCCCAGGCGCGGGCAGCGGCGACGACGGCAGGCGGTGAGCGCGGGCGCTGTGGCAGTAGGCCGCGCGCGGCGTGGTAGGCCTCGTGGGAAGGCGCGGCGGGGGCAGCGAGGGCGGG
>Ga0209093_1000351_pt1 | contig 24423 bp, 34 predicted proteins | sample SidtaG_4_FD_187450 | JGI IMG/M metagenome (GOLD analysis project Ga0209093, IMG submission 187450) | Marine algal microbial communities from Sidmouth, United Kingdom - Sidmouth_Male1 metaG (SPAdes) (version 2) | ecosystem: Host-associated > Algae > Red algae > Unclassified | place: Sidmouth...
CGTCGCCAACCCGTCGGCCACCACCGCCGCTGGCGTCGCCCCCACGCGTCGGGGACCGACGTCCCCCGCCGTCGCCGTCGTCCCCGCGGTGGCCCCCTGGCGCCTAGGGGGGCCCCGTAGTACTACAGTAGCGCTACGCTGCACACGGCGATGGGGGTGGAGCTGATCCTCGAAGATGCCCTACACGTGCCTGGCATCTCTGCCAACCTACTGTCGGTGCGGGCCATTACTATGAAGGGGGGGGAAGGTGGCCTTTGAGGGCAACGGCCTCCAAGTATTCAAGGGCCACCGCGTCGTGGCTGCCGGCTCCGCCGACGGCGGCGGCCAGCTCCTGCTGGAGGTCCAGCCGGAGATGCCGGTGTCTGCCTCCATCGCGTACGGTAAAGCCAATGAACCCGGACACCTGTGGCACCGGCGCTTTTCTCACTTGGGCGCCGGCAACCTCGCCAAGCTGCCAAAGCTCGTGACAGGCCTCAACCTGAAGGCGGCCTACGCCAAGCCCGTCGAGGGGGCAGTGTGCGTGCCCGGTGTGGAGTCCCGCCTTACGAGGAGCCCCTTCGACGACCGACAGACCGAAGAGGCGGAGCCCCTCGAGGTGCTCTATGTCGACCTCGCGGGGCCGGTGACGCCAACTAGCAAGGGCGGGGCCAACCACGTGGTAGTCACCAAGGATGGCCACTCTAAGTTGCTCGTGATCAAGCTGCTCAAGGCAAGGGCGGACGCCGGATGGGAGCTGCGGGCGGTCATCAACCGCCTGAAGAAGACGAAGGGCAAGCCGGTCAAGCAGGTGCGCTTCGATGGCGCTGGCGAGCTCGTCAACAGCGCCGAGATGGTGAACTTCTTCTACAAGAGCGAGGGCATCCGGCCCGAGCAAACCCTACCCTACACCCCGGAGGCAAATGAGGTTGCCGAGCGCACGAAGCGGACGCTGTTCAAGAGAACGAGGGCGGTTATGTTGGCGGCCAAGGCAGACAAGAGTCTCTGGGGCGAGGTCATCAACGCGGTCACCCATGCCATCAATCGCTCGCCAGCTAAGGACGGCAATCACACGCCGTACGAGCTGCTCTATGGCAAGAAGCCGGACGTGAGTCACTTGCGGGTGTGGAGCTGCCTGGCGTACGCGCTCAAGCCGCCAGGCCAACACTGCAAGTCGGAAAGCAAGGTGCTCGAGGGCACCCACGTTGGGTACGCGGCGGAAGGGCATGGACTCCGGATCCTGTCGCCAGTTACCGAGCGGATTCTTAAACGCCGTGATGTAGTGGTGGACGAGACGCCGCGGGAGGATCTACTCCGCGGGTCGGGGCTCCCCCAAGTCGACGCACTGCCCGAGGGGTGGTCAACCGACGAACTGGAAGCCGGCGGAGCGGCACCGGGGGATGGCCCCTTCAGGGATGGTCAGGGCGATGACCAGACACCTTCAAGCGTCTCAGAGCGCGCCAACGACGGGAATACGGCCAAGACGGGCAATACGGCAAGGTACGCGTCGCGCTCTCGGGACACGGCCAGCGCGGCCAACCCGGCCGCCAGCATGGTCACGGCTGAAGCGCCTGATGGCGCCTTCAAGACCGTCGCCGAGGCGACGGCCAGGGCGGACTGGGACGCCAAGCCACTAGCCACTTATGAGGAGGCCATGCGACGGCCGGACGCCTGGGTATGGAAACAAGCAATGGACGAGGAAATGGCCGCCCATACGGAACGAGGCACCTGGGACCTGAAGGAGGCATCCGCGGGCGCTAATGTGACGGGGAGCACGTGGGCGTATGACTACAAGCATGACTGTGAGGGCAAAGTCAACCGTTATCGCTCTCGCTTCTGACTCCGGGGCTTCACGCAAGTACAGGGAGTCGACTATGGTGAGGTTTACGCCCCGTGCCCCTCCAAGGCGACCGTACAGGCGGTCTTGGCCAACGTGGCGCTACGGGACATGGAGGCCCACACCCTCGTCGTGAAGAACGCTTACCTAAACGCCCGCATGGTTAAGCCCCTGTACACCAAGCAACCCAAGGGCTACGAGGTAGGGGGTGTCAACCTGGTGTGCAAGTGCATCCTAGCGCTGTACGGTGCGCAGCAGACGGGCAAGCCATGGACCTCCGAGGTACATGGTACTTTGACGGCGGCCGGCGCCGTCCGCTCGAACGCCGAACCCAACCTTTACCTGTGAGAGCACCCCCAGCACGGGTTGGTCATCATCCTGATGGACGTCGACGACACCCTCATCGGGGCGGACACACTTGAGGGGGTCGAAGCGGGCAAGGCGATCCTCACACACAAGTACAAGACACGGGACATGGGAGAGCTCCGTGAATACCTTGCTCTCAACATCAAGCGCGACCGGCAGCACAAAACTCTGTTCCTCTCGGCGCCGGGGCTCACCAACACCCTGCTGACCAACCCTGGGCTGGACACTGCCAACCCCACCAAGGTCCCAATGGCCGCCGGGACAATCCTGGGAAGCGACGAGGCGGGCCCAAAGGCGGACAAGACATCCTACGCCGAGTTGGTCGGCACCTTCCTGTACTTGGCCACGACCACCCGCCCGGACCTGTCCTACGCTGTAGGGATGCTCGCACGCTTTATGCAAGCGCCCGAGCTGCGCCACTGGCAGGCGGCCAAGATGATGCTGCGATATCTTGTGGGGACAAAGGAGATGAGAATCATGTACGCCGGGGGAGGGGGGTTGACTGGCACCGTCGACGCCGGCTTTGGCGGCTTCCCGAAAACCAGGCGCTCGACCACTGGATGGGTGTTCAACCTGAAGGTGGCGGCCATCAGTTGGTCAAGAAAGCGGCAGGCGACCGTGTCGGCATATACGGCGGAGGCGGAGTACATCGCCGCCGCCGCGGCCACGAAGGAGGCCCTGTGGCTGACCAAGCTGATGGCCGACCTCCGCCTTCCCCACGGGACGGTAATGATTGCCGAACACAACCGAGCGTGCGCGTCGATCGCCAACAACCCCGAAGGCACGGGGAGGGCGAAGCACATAGACATCGCTCACCATCTGGTGCGAGAGAGAACGGCCACGGGGGAGGTCAAGCTATACCCCATCCCCAGCGCGAACCAGCCCTCAGATGGGTTGACCAAGCCCCTGGGGACCACCGCCTTCCACACGTTCCGCGCGCGGCTGGGGATTGGACACGCGGTCGGCGACGGGACGGTGGGCAACGGGGGTGGCCAACTCGCCACCCACTAAGCCCTGTCATCGAGTGTGCAGCAGGACCGTGCGGCACCGCTACCAACTCGACTGAGGGGCAAGGAGGGTAACGCGGCTGTGGGGGAGTGTCGGCCGCCGGCCGGACAGCCGCGTGTCAGGGGTGGATGTCTAGACAATTTCCGGGGACTGAGATGGGACACGAACATCAAGTCACCAGGAATGGAATGTAGTTATCACCGGGCGAGGGTAACTCCGGTAGGGGGCGACCCGAGATTGAGGGCCGGGAATGATTTAGGGGGCAGGGAGACGCACGGGGGCGTGGGCGCCGCAGGCACCCGCGCCAGAGGGCTATTTTAGTGGGGCGTCAGGGGCTCCCAGAGCCACCAGAAAATCGGCTAACATGCCAAGCCTTGACAAAGAAGACCAAGACGAACAAGGATGCCGCGTCGTCCTGGATGCTCGACTCCGGCGCGACAAATCACATGGCCGCCGAAGACAAGGGCTTCACTGTGTAGACGGCAGGAAGCGGGGCCGAGGTCACTTTGGCCAACGGCGACAAGGTGCCCATTGAGGGGCACGGCCACGTCCGCATAGAGGTGGGCACGGGCAAGACAAAGACGGGCATGGGCCTTGACCAGGCTCTACTTGTGCCCTTCCTGGCAATCATGCTTCTGTCGGTCCGCGCTGTGGACCGCAAAAACAGCGCGGTTGTCTTCGTTCGCGACGCGTGCTACATCCTGAGCGATGGGAGCTCGGTTTTCAAGAGCGGTGTGCTCGACAAGTCGTCGGTGGTTGGAAATGTCAACGACCAAGAGCAGTACGTGCTCAAGTTTATGAAAGATACGGCATCGGCAAGCGCGGCATCCGCGCGCATTGCCGGGAAGGCGGCTCTGTGGCACCGCCGGTTCAACCACTTGGGGATTGAAAACCTCAAGCGGTTGGTCAAGATTGTCGACGGGATGCCTTCGTCGGTGGCCAATGCGAAGCAGGTGCTCGGCACGGTGTGCGGCTCTTACATCGACGGCAAGATGGCGCAGCCGCCGCACCCTCGTTCTTCCAGTACGACTGCGTTGTGAGAGCTGGTTTGCAAGGATGATTGTTGGCCGCTCCCCAAGTCGCTGAGAGGCTTGTTCTACTTTATCAAGGCGCTGGAGGACAAGGGCGGTCTCATCATGGCGACGCTAATCAAGACAAAGGGCATGGCGCCGGTCGTCCTCAAGGTGCACATCAACCAGTTGGAAGCGCTGACCGGCGCAAAGTTCAAGAGTTTTTGACATGACGGGGCCAAGGAGTACCTGACAAAGGACCTCACGTCCTGGTACGAGGGCAAGGGCATCACGCCGGAGATGACGGCGCCCTATAATTCGCAGCAGAGCGGCACGGCAGAGCGGGTCAACCGCACGCTCATGGAGCGTGTGCGCGCGGCGCTGCTCGAAGCCGGTGCCGAAGAGGAGCTGTGGGCTGAAGCATTGGCGGCGGTTGTCCACGCACTCAACCAGTCCCCAAAAGCGGGGCAAGATGTGCCGCCGCTCGGGGCGATCACCGGTCGTCGCCCCAACGTGGAAGGGTTCCGCGTGTGGGGCAGCCGCGCATGGGCGCTCAAGCCCAAGAAGCAGCAGCGAAAGCTGCAGGCAAGGACTGACGTCGGCCGCCTTGTCGGCTACACTGTGGGCGGCAAAGCCTACCACATCTTGGAGGACGACACCAACCAAGTGATTGAGCGTGGTGACTTCATCAGGAAGTCTGAAGTGGAGAAGGAGTCGTCGCCGGCTGGGCCAAGCGTGCGCCCTGTGCTTGCGACTTCTAACGACGATGAAAATGACTTTGGTCCTCACGGCACCGATACTCCAAAGGAGATCGGCGCGTCAAGCGGTGGCGAGCACCAACTGTTTCACGTGCCTGGCCCTGACGACGATGACGACGCTCCTAGTGTCATTGATGACAGTCACGACGAAGGCGACGCTGGCGAGGCCGCATCGTCTTATGGTGATGAAGCGCCGCCGGGCTCCCCTTTTTGGGGAGACAGGACTGGCCAGGCAGGGCCCCGACGTTCGAAGCGCAAGCCCGCCCCGATGGTGTCGTGGTGGCTGAGCAAGCTCAAGGCGCTACTAGCCTGTCGGGATGCAGTGGCGGTCAAGGATGACGTCGACCTGAGCAAGGCGCCTGCAAACGAGAAGGAGACGCGGGCGCCCCATCACTGGCCCCCATGGAAGAAGGCTATCAAGGAAGAGGTGGCGGCTCACAAGAAGCTGGGCACGTGGTCCAAGATCGATGGCAGCGACAAGAAGCACAAGGCAGTCAAGACTTGCTTTGTATTGACAAGGTGATGGGGCGGGACCTTGATGAGACCTGGGCACCGGTACCGAACGCCGCAACTACCCGTGCACTCTTTGCCATGGCGGCTGCCGACGGCTTGGTGGTGCACCATGTTGACGTCAAGACCGCGTTCCTTAACGCCAAGATAGACAATGAAGTGTATATCAAGCTTCCTGACGGCGTCGAGGCCGGAAACCAGGGGGAGATGTGCCGGCTTAACCAGGCCCTGTACGGAACCAAGCAGCCGGGACGCCGGTGTGTTTTTAAGCTGGACGAGGAGCTTCAAGGCATTGGCGCCTTGCGGAATCTGGTGGACCCCTGTCTCTACGAGTGGGATCATCCCGCCCAAGGACGTGTGGTCATCCTGGTGTACGTCGACGATCTCATCATCGCTGGTGACACCCTCAAGGGAATTCAAGCTGTTAAGGACCAGGTGGCCGCAAATTTTGAGGTTTGTGACATGGGGGAGGTCGAGGACTTCATTGGCATCAAGGTCATGCGCGACCGCGAGGCCAAGATCATCACGCTCAGCAACCCGGGCCACACGGCGGCGCTGTTCGCGTCATTCGGCATGGCCGCGTCAACGCCCAACAAGACGCCGATGGCGTCAGGTACAAGGCTCACTAAGACGAAGGAGGACCTACTGCTGGAAGGCAACCGCTACGCGGACCTGGGGGGCTCGCTACTGTACCTGTCTACTATGACACGGCCCGACATCATTTTTGCTGTCGGCGTACTCTCACGCTTCATGTCGTGTCCTGAGCAGGGCGACATGCGGGCGGCCAAGGGTGTGTTGCGCTACTCGCACGGCACCGTGCGCTTGGGGGTTGTTTACGGCGCCACCGAGCCTCTGCGGGGATCTGTCGACGCTCACTGGGCGGGTGACGTCGACAGTCGCCGGTCTACGACAGGCCTTGGCTTCATCCTCATCGGTGGTCCCGTTTCCTGAGCGAGCAAGCGCCAGTCTACCGTGGCCACATCCACGGGCGAGGCCGAGTACGTGGCTGCCGCAATGGCGACCAAGGAGGCGTTGTGGCTTCGCAAGCTCCTATCAACGCTTGGGGTCGATGGCGGGGCTGTGCCGATGGGGGAGGACAACCAGTCGTGTCTTGCCCTGGTCAACAACCCGGAGGCGACGCGACGCACCAAGCACGTGGCCGTGGCCTACCACATGGTGCGTGGCTGCCTGGCGCGTGGGGAGGTTGCCCCTTACTTCCTCCTCAGCGCGGAGATGCCCGCCGATGGGCTCACCAAGCCTCTGCCGTCGCCTGCGTTCACGGCATTCCGCGACGCCGTTGGCGTCGGTGCCGACTTTGGATGCGCCGAGGCGACGCAGCCCTAGCATCCCGAGTGAGGCAACCCCTTCTGCACCGGGTGCAGGCGGCAAGACGGGTGGTGGATTTCGGGGAAGGCCGGATTTGGTCAAGTCGGCGGCCCAGGAATACCCTTGGCACGGTACCAGTACCGTGCCAATGGGTCAGGTTGGGTCGGTGTTGCCCCAGTTGGCGAGCCGAGGATACCCATGGCACGGTACCAGTACCGTGCCAGTGGGTCGGGTTGGGTCGGTTTTGCCCAAGTTGGTGAGCCGAGGATAATACCCTTGGCACGGTACCAGTACCGTGCCTTTGGGTCGGATTGGGTCGGTTTTGCCCAAGTTGGCGAGCCGAGGATACCCTTGGCACGGTACCAGTACCGTGCCTGTGGGTCGGGTCGGGTCGGTTTTATCCGAGTTGGCGACCCGAGGATGCACTCGGCACGGTACCCATACCGTGCCATGGGCGCGGTCGGATCGATTTTGCCAAATGGCGGATTATTTTTCTTTTGTGACGGTACCAGCTCCGTGGTAACATCGGCTTTCTCACCGAACTATTGCAGATCCCCGAATTTTGTCCTGGTGGACCGAGACAGAGACTGAGACTGACTGTGTTAGACCAATCATATGGTCCGCTGGGACAGATCGCAGCATGCTGACAGTTCTGACCTGTCCATACGGTCCCCGATCGCATATCAGCATCTCAATTTTTCCGCACTTCTCTCGGACAAAAGTGAGAAATCTCACGATCTCGGCTGGATGCAACTGTCCGACCACAAGAAAACGGATCCACGACCAAACAACAGTGGTTTCTCACGATTTCACGGCTCTTGCACCAAATCCAGAGCATCTATTGGCTCAAAAGGGAACTTACAACGGATTTTGGCCAATGAGAAGGCCATAATCACACTCAGTCTCTGTCTTCGGCCATGTGGACAGAACTGGGGGATCAGCAATGGTACCGTACGAATCGCATGAGAACCCGACTCAAGGGAAACGGGCTAGTGAATCGAGTTGACATCGGGACCTGAGTCGGATCTGAATTCCGTCCGTCAGATGCGATTTATCGAGTTGGGGGGAGTGTTGAGCATTGCTCAGTAATTCGATGCAATCCATTGCTGGGACTTAATTCTCCATAGCAGCTCGCTTGTGTATTGGCGTTCTGTAGTCGTTTTGACCACTGTACTTCATGATGTACGTGTTTCGGGGGATGTACTTGAGTTTCAGGAGGACCGACAAGAAGTCGAGCTCGCCGAGATTGGAGAGATGCTTCGTCGGGAACTTCTAGGGGCTGTGGGCAAGTGAGTTCGCTGCCACGGCGGCCTCCGATGACGGAGGTGCGCGGGGCGACTCTCGCTGCCCCTATTGGGGGCCTCTGAGGGAGCTGTGGGTGAGGGGCAGCCTGGTGCTTATCTGACTGCCGTCCACCGGCTCTGGTCGCCTTTCGAAGTAAACCAGCGCACCCACCCAAACCGCTACCGCTTCACAACGCGTGTTTCTAGGTGCGCCGATAAGTGGACCTTGACCTAAGGCACGGCATCTCGACAATGGGGCGTTCCAGATCCACGCAGATCGGTGAGTGGCGCGTATCGCAGGCAAACTCTGTGACGGATGACGACAAGAGCACTTCCTCTACTGGTTCTTCGCCCCATCAGAAAATTCTCGTGCCGTGCATTCCATAATCTGGTCGACATCATCAACAGGCAACAGATTATCGTCAAGTGCTTCCCCGACAGTGTCAGGGGGCCACAGTCTTTCCTACGCCCTGATGCGCCTTGCTGCCATAGCTGCTAGATTAGCAGACCTCCTGGCCACGTCCTCGTCCTTCTGTGCTTGGCATGTCGCTGATTTAGCTTTTACGCCATTTGTGGCATCGTTAGCTTGAAGCCAGCCGTCTTCAGGGCGTGCTGCCACTCCCGCTTCAGCACGAGCCGCATTTCTTGTGAAAGAAATTTTTTCAGAGCGCGCTGTCAGGTGCACTACTCATTGCCGACAGCTGCAAAAATTGACCGCAACTGCCAATAAAAGAAGCTGCAGTGCCCAACGCAGCATCCTCGTTGAACTGCCCAAGCAGAGACTCCAGGGCTTGCTCGTTGTACCGCCCTAGACTCCCAAATCTTCGTAGAAAAGCGGTAGAGTGACGTACCAAAATATGCATTTTGGGCGTCACGGTGACCCAATCAAAGGACGCCGCCAGCACGTCAAGAATGGACGTGGCTCATCGTTCAAACTCGTCGATATCGTCCGGTGCGATAGCGGCCGACCGAATCAAAATCGGCAACACAGCCTGCCAGTCGACACAGGCTCGGCAAAATGGTGCCGTCCAGGTTGCTGTTGCGTAGTTATGCAGCAGATCGCAAACGAGGGTCAGCTTTCGCCCGATGTGATGGCATGTGTGGCCCTCGAATGCAACCCCAAAGAATGGCGCAGGTAATACTCCTGCCTTTTCAATCAGCAGGAGACCAAGCGCTTTACAGAGCTGTATTGTCCGTGTGGTCCCAGCGGACGCATGAACTACCTCAGCTCCTAGTCGCAGGATAGCGGACGTGATGCCTAGTGAAAGGTGCAGAGAACGCGCGGCAATATCTTTGCTTAGAATGATCATGAGGGGCTTCCGCTGGATTGACGAATGCTGATCATGTGTTAGCGACCGCGCTAGGTCTGCATTCTCATTTCACGGACCCGAAGCGCGGCACACATCCACATATTGCTCCACAGTTTTCGGCGGAACACGACACTGGCTCACCAGCTGCAAGCAGCCACTAGGGGCCGATCGTCAGCCGACCTCGGCCCCAGAGCCGTGCACATGAGATACGGATGCCAGCTTGATGAGTCCGCATGCCCGCAGAAAGTTGTCAACCAGTCAATGTCACCGGTGGGAATCAGCAGGACTCTCCGCAGCTCCTCATTGACAAGCACCCCATTGGTCCTCAGGTCTTCGATGTGAGCCAACCATGGCGCGCATATGCATCTCGAGGTTGTGTAGTCGTCCGCGCGACAAAAAAGACCCCAAGAACGACCAAGTTCGCATCGCCGGCTGGCCTGCTCTGGTTGGCAATGCCGATAAAAACCTTACAAGTGCTCTTCCTGCCCCTTTTGTCTATTCAAAAAGGAGTTGGACAGGAGGCAGGGTCTGTGTGGGTCCACCAGCACCCGAGATGCGGCCATCACCGGCGACCCCTGGCCCCTCACGGGTCTCGGACCCAGCATGAGCTAGACCACGCACCTCCCTACTGCTGGGCCCCCGCGCGGCCCTGCCACCACCCAATCCCGAACAGCTCTCAGAGCGGTCCACTGGCCCACGCGCATCCCCACCATTGCGCCCCTGCGCGGACCCGACACCATCCGATGAAGGACATCTCGCAGAGTGGTCTACGGGCCCGCGCGCATCCCCACCGTTGAGCCCCCGCGCTTACCCGGCACCTTCCGACCCGGACGCAGCCACCGAGCCGCAGGCCACCGCAGTGGTGCATAGATCCCTACGATTGGGAGCCTGCACATGCGCACCGCTGCCACGAATTACAGGACACTTCAAAAAGCCTTTTTGTGAATCCACGTCATCATTACGAGCCTGGACAGCTGCACGAGGGCTGATTACAAACGCCCCGTCCTCGTTTATTTCGCCTTGGTCCCGGTCCGAAATCAAGAATCTCGCGGCCTCTGCTCGTGGCGCTCGGGCTGTCTCCAATCGTGAGTCGTTCGTGAACGCCCGAAGCCGCGCCAAAGTTGTAATGGTATCCTCTCGCTTCTACGGGCGGGTAATCTCCCCACCCTGTGCACCCAAGGGGCGCGGAGCAGTGCAAAGTACGTAGATACAACCGCCAGGACGTGAAGCGTCAAGCGCAACCTGAACGGAGTTTAAACGCAAACGCAAAGCTAGTTTTATTAAAGCGTGCAGACGACCCCAAGCAAGACGAGTAGATATACAAAGCAGAAGCACCTACGGAACCGCCACCCTGGGGGTGGGGCATGTGTGGGGGCCCCAGGGGACCTCAACCCACAGGTCCATTCCAGCCCCTGGGGGCCCCAATCTCGAATCTCCCGACACCTGGTGTCAGAGTGCGCGGATATTTCAATTCCAAGAAGTAACTATAGGGTGGCCCCATAGATTCCAATTTGAACATTTGGACAGGTCAGCGACCCCGAGGCTCGATCGATTGGATCGAGCGAGCTTGGCTCGTTCTGATTCTAAGGAACCTCTAGAAGGTTCGCAGAACCCCCGTAACACTCCAGATCGACTCGCCAATCAGCGTGTTCCATCCGGGATGGCAAGGACAGCAATGCTGGTGCTGACACGGAAACACTCCTTGAGAGTTCTACGTCACCGGCCCTCAAGGGGATGCGTGCCCTAATGGTCATCCCGCGTGGGGATGAGTCATGACGGGCTCAAAAAGCCCTACACAAGTGACGCCACATATCTTGTTGGCGATTTCAAACTGCAATTGACGCTTGATGGGGAGGGCGATGTGGGACGCCACAGCGATGCCACTAGAGTACCGAGCACGGCGGAGAATGCTTGCAGCCAAAGTTGACGCATGCTCTGTGCCGGAAGTCAAGAGACCTGGTAGCAGGGAAGCCATCGCGCGAGATCTGCGTCGGATTCGGCGTCCTCCCACTGCTGCACTTGTGGCTTGGCTCACACTCTTGTACGTTCGCGTACGGCCGTGATAGATTTTCCCCGAAATCTCATCCGGCTTGGTCCGCTGCAGATGGGCAGTCATCACCTCGTCCGCCGTGGCTTGCACTGTTCCAACGTCAACGCCAGCCACGAGGGATCTTTGAAGTGCCGCCGGAGTCGACATGGACTTGTCGGCTGCTGTGGGCACTAGCGGCTGTGTAGTGGTTATGGGTACACGCATGACGCTTTCCTTCTCTGCCCGCCACTTGGAGGTGCCGCAGACGCGCTGGCGTAGGCTGGAGGGCACAGAGCGCTACTCCTCCGCCGCCTCGGGTCCTCACAAGATTTCTGAACAGTAAAGACCCAAACCGACGGTAGCCGACAGGGCGACCAAGCCTGGAGCGTGAATTAAAGAGCCGCAGGGGAAAACAGGTTTGGTAGAACTTGGTTGAAGGGTTTTGGAACAAGGGTGACAGTATCCAAGGCTCACGCCATTGGCGTCTTCGACGGCCGCGGTGCTACACTTGAGGGTCTTCGTGCTTCGCTCAAAGTTCACTGCCGCTGGGGCCACGATGCTGCATGTCCGCACGGCCGTCCGCCGTCGGTCTGTCGTCTGTAATGGCCGTAGAAAGGCGTCTTCGCATTTAAGGCACACGTATGCGGGACCACCATGAGCAAAAGCAAGGCGCACGCCAGCAGAATCGACAAAGCTGTGTCTAGTGAAGCAAGAAGCAGGGTTCATTTTGTGTCCAGAACAGAATTCAAGAAGCAGGGCAGCTCAGCGTTGTCCCGTCAATGGTCCCGAATACTAAGTGGCCTGAGGACTCGAATGCTACAGCCAGAAGTGAGAAGCTCGTCTGCGGTCGCACTGCTGAAATGGCGTCAAAGGACATATCTCAGATCAGCGACGGTTGTGCCGGGTGTCTTCGGTTCAACAACAGCAGATATACTGTCCTCCATGGGACAAGGGACGATCACGAAGTAGGTGGGGGGGAGGCGAAGGATCTGGAACGCTCGAAAAGAAGAATGGTGAAGGGAGACGCTGTGGAAAGCCGTAGGAGGCGGCAGTAGGCGGCATGGCAAGGCGGACTGGCAGCCTTTCACTTCGCCGGCGTGGTGGTTGCTGTACAAATCAACTCCTATTTGGCCTCGGATTTTTTTGAAGCGTGTCTGACCCAGATGTCCGCCCTTAACAAGGTGCGATGATCCGTTTGCTTCTGGGAAGTCCACGTGGCAGCTGTGGGCGTACACTGGAGAATAGGCATGTTAAATGCAACACAAGTTTCGATGCATGGCATACTTGCAAATGTATGTTGAAGCCCAGGGTACAACCCCACAGATCATTCTCTGACAACCTCAATCGTTAGCCGCGGTTCTCTGGCGCCAACGACTTCCGTTCCGCTCCAGTCATTCTCGGCCAAATTGGTTCCTGGACTCGTTCGATGCCAAGCCTCGCCGGCGACTTGCCGCCAACGACCTGCTTGCCATCCCTCCTTTCGTGCCTGCAGGTCGTTCTTCCTTCCTGGCCATCTTAGCCCCGACATTCTGTCACAATGCCCTCCAGACTCTGGGCATACTCGGAACATCAGACCTTATTGAGCTTCCCCCGAAACCCACTTTTGCGTCGATGATTTACTTGGTCAAGATCCGGGGACTGCGTGTCCCACCGCACCCAACTGCATCTAACCTTACACGTCTCATTGCTATGTGCATTGGGGAACTCATTACGTTGTGTAACTTCCTCGTCAAGCGCACGCTGCAGCTGTCACTTGAGCACAGCGGCGACCAGCGGTCTCTCCGTCGATCAGTGCGGGCTGGCTTGTCGGCTTTCCGACGATCGTCTGTGGCTCAGCATGAGGCGGCAAACAGGTCGTCCGGTCTTACTTCGGTCGCTGAGCGCGACGGGCAGTCTGTCCGTGCCTCCCCCCGAGTTTCTTCTTTGCTGACGCCTCCATGCTCTTCTGAGTCGGCGGAACACCACAGCCTCCGCTCCGCTTCTCCAAGGTGGCTTCAAACAGCCGGCTAGAGCCCAGCAGGAGATGTCACCCCGTATCAGCGGGCCTTACTGTCCCTGCACGAAGAACGCCTCCGTCTGGACACTGAGTATCACCGCAAAAAAGCAGCGCTGGTGCGACGCCGGCTGGCGCTTGACGAGGCCAAGTGGGCGGCTATGCAGATGCCAGAAGGCCGGTTACTGGATGCAAACGATGGCATCCCCTCCCTTCTAGATGCATCATCTGCTCCACTTAGGCCAATGTATGCTGCACACTCTTCGCGTCCGCTCAGCGGCAGCACTGAAGCCCATGACTACCTACTTTCGGTACCCTCGGCGGCTATTGAACCCCCGCTCTCCAAACCAATACTCTGTGTGCTGGAGACGCTTGTGAACTACGCGCACAATGACCCGTCCTCGACGAGGCTCTTCTCGGGGCTAGCGGCAATTGACTTTGCGCTTGCAGTGACGGGGAGCGGGACGCCTTTTCGGAGTCAAATGGAGAACCTGAAGCTGCGCCGTCATGTTTACCTGCGCATGCTGGAGTGGGTGGCCCATACCCTCGGGGACACCCCGGATTTGGCACTTCAGCTACCTCTATCGGTCGCGACCACCAAGCCCCTGAAGTTTTCCCATGACCAGCAGAAGGCCCTCTAGGCCGCCTTTGGGCTCACTGACCCCCGCCCCTCCTCCCCCAACAGGACGGGAAGATCTTTGGTGGTGCAACGTACTCAACTCTGCAGGCGATTCTTCAAAGCATGAATAGTGGGCGCCGCCGCGACGTTGCTGCTCAAACGCTGTCCCGCCCAGCACTTAAGGTGCGTGCATCCGCGGCACAGCGCCACTGGCGCTCCATTTACAATTTACTGACAAAGAAGTAAACTAAACTGGCTTACTTCCATCGCACCGCTTCTCACAACGAACGCCGCAATCTTAACAGTAACACCTAAACCTCTCCCATGGCGGTGACGGCGGCAGCGACGCCAACCGCCGACCGCGCCGTCGCGTCAACCGCGTCGAAGTCCACATCCTCCTGCGGGCGCGACGCGAGGACGGACAGGAGCGAAGATGCTGCCGACGCTCAAAGCCCGCTCTACTGCCCCAGCCGCCGCTGCCAACGCTGCCACGGCCCATGGGAGGGCGCTACGGGCAGCCAAGCACACCAGTGGATCCCGGCTGCCGCCTGAGGTGTAAAAGCAGGCGCCATACCCCGCTTGACGGCCTTCATCGAGCGGAGGGGTCCCAACCGTAGCAGCGGGCCTCCGTTACAGCCAGAGGCCCCCGCGCCGCCAGCGCCACGAACGCAATGGCCGCGTTGAACGCCACGGTGGACCCACCACCCGCCGCTCCAGCCTCTTAGGAGTAGGAGGCCCACGCCGCTCACGCGGCGTCGTCCGCGCGGTCACCGCCCCTTGCAAGGGGTGTCGGTGGCTTCGAGGCCGGGGGTTGGAGATGAAGGACCCGGCTTTTCGTCCACCCGCCGCCGCAGCCACCACCACCATTCCGGACGCATGGCGCTGGCAACGCAAGACGGTGCGCTGCGGCGTCGTGAGAGCCCACGTCACCTGCTCACGGAGCAAGGCACGTGGCAGCGGCTACGGCCACCGCGGCAGGGAGGGTGTAGAAGACGGCCCAGCGCGTCAGCGGATCCGCGGTCGCGGCAGAAGACGCGCCCGCGCGGTCGGGCGCTACCGCATAACCAAGCATCAGGGAAGGGGTCCGCGGCGTCGTCTTCACGCCGCCGCCGCCGCCACCGCTGCCTGAGACGGGCGTTGTCAGTACCAACGCGGCGAGCGACGTGGACAACGACAGGGTTACCGCCGATGCGCTGTCCGCTACACTCGTGGCAGACGACGTCGCCCGCCTTACTGGCGTCGTCGCGAGCGCCATAGTCGTCGTGCCCGAAGACGCGAGTGACCAGGAGACGTCTGGCCACCGTGGCGACGACGCAGTGCCGGCACTTCCTCTCCGTTGCTACCATCGCCGGCGCCGCCCTCAACAGACGGCAACGGTGCCGTGCGAACCGCTTCGAGCAGCGGCGTGTCGGCGGCCTTGTTGGTAGAAGCGAGCGTGCCTAGCACCTCGGACGCGCTTCGGACGGCGAACTCCGCGGGCAGCGGCACATCTGCCGTGCCGCGGTTGGTCATCAAGGCGGGGGAGGCGTTGGCGAGATCCCCATCTGCTGCTTTCGGCGACGCAGTTGCCGCCATCGGCGTCTGCTCGCGCTTGCGCGTCGGCGGCGGCTGCAGGGTGATGAGGTGGCGCAAGCAAGAAAACGCGCCGGCAGCGCCTGCCGCGACGACGGCGTCGAGATTGGCACCGGTGACGGCCGACCGGGCGGCAGCGGCGGCGGCAGCCCCAGCGTGCGACCCACATGCACCCCCGAACGTGCTATCGTATGAGCAATAGGCGCCGAGCGACGCGGCGTTCTATTCTCGCCCACAATTGCCGCGGCCCGCGTGGCCGTTGACGCTGCCACCACCACCTCCGCCCCCACCGCCGTCGTCTCGCGACAGCGCCGGTGTACCGCTCTGCGAAGGACCTTCGGTCGTGAACGCCAGTGCCGCCATAGCTCTCGCTCGTGCCTGTGGGCGGGTAGCCGCGCTGCGTGTCACTTAGTGCAGGCGGCCGCCAGCACTCGCCCCACCCCTCTCCTTCCCCGACCGCACGTCCAGTACCCTCCTCCGCTGTCGGTGGCAGCAGCCAGAGGGGGGTGGCAAGGCGGCACGCGGGCCTGACAAGCACCACCGGCACGCCCGCCACTCCGTCCGAGGGACGTGGCCGGACTGCAAGCCCGCGACGAGGGCGTACGAAACCACCGCGTGGGCGACCGTGGCTGCGACCGCGGCGGAGGCTCCCGACGGGGGCTGCCCGAGGGGCAGGAGCCCCCCATCAACGCATCCTGCTCGTCCCCCCACCAAGTCATCCTGCGCCTCCGCCCACAAGCGCATCGCCAGCGCCTGCGGCATCTCACCCGCGTCGGCCATCTGCCTTCGAGGCGCCGTGCCCCGCTCCCCTCGCCGCCGCCTGCGCCGCCGCTGCCGCCGCCGCCCCCTGCTCCGCGCCTGAGCGCGTAAGCAAGCATAAGATCGCCATCCGCAACGCAATGAGCGCCGTGCCGACCACGCACGCCGCACCCGCCCGCGCCGCCCCGACATCGGCCGTCAGACGTTGCATTGCGGCGCGGCAGAGGGCGTGAGCGGGCTTCACGCGGCCCTTGTGGGCCGTCCTCCGCGCCCACCCCGCTGTCACGCCCAACAAGTGGCGCGAGCACCCACTCTCTATGCCAGAAAGCCGAGGCAGGCCGTCCACGCCGCTGCCGCCGCCCCTGCCGTCTCCACCAGTGCTGGTGCAGGCCCTTCGCCCGAGAGGACGGGCGCTGGCGTCACCTGTCTATCTGCGTTGGCAACGACGCCGACCGTATGGACGAGGAGCCCTGCAGTTGTGCGGCGTGCCGCGCTTTGCTGCCGCCCCCCTCAGCCGCCGCTACCGTCGCCGGCGCCACTGCTGATGTCGCCGCCCGTCCCCCCCCCAAGGCTGCCGGCGGAAGGGGGGCGGCTATGGTCCGGAGCGGAGAGCCGACGCCAGGGATAGCCAATAGTCGACCAACCACAGAGTGCACAACGGAGACAGTTATGCAGCCACGATGCAACATGAGTGTGGACGCGCATTGCGACACATTATAACATCACGCCGCGCCCGCACAGCTCATGCACCTCTTCAACCCCTCCTACTCCGACCCGTCGAGCTCATTACGTCCCTTGACCTCGTTTACAGCGTAACAGAGGCTTCCCGCCCCTGTTCGAACGGCGCTGCCTCCCGAGTGCGTCGCATCGGTCTGCGAGCAGAGGAAGTCCGGACGGGAGCGCCTGATGTTCAAATGGTTGGATGAAAATGGTCACAGTCTGGAAAGCCACATTCGATTGGCGATTGCTATCTCCTGACAATCGGTAGCTGTGAGTGATGTCAGAAGTTTATTTAGATTGAACAGGCATCAGCAGAAAACGGCGGCGAGGCTTTTTAACGCACGACAGCAATCATTACGGTGAGAAACGCATTTTCGTTTTGCGATTGACATATTCATGCAGATAAATCGCGGGTGTAAGTATTGTCCACGAGGACTTCGCATTGAAGAGGGGGACGTGTTTCTCCCTCACAGCGGTGAGCCGAGCGAACCGGGAAGGCCCACCAGGTCTCCGCCGCCGTGTCGGAACAGCACGGGGCCAGGCGACAATGCCCAGGTCGGCAGCCATCTCCTCAGCTCTTCTCTCTGCACACGAGCGCCACCAACAGCGTACAAAGCGAGGCGAAGATCAGACGACACACGGACAAAACACGAATGAGAGGGGCGCGTCAGAGTGCCGTGACAGCAGCCCACCCGCGTGTCTTTCGAACGATGGCAGCAACACCATCTTAGAAGAGAAAAATGGGTAAGGGAAACCACAGAGCTACAGGTCATACCATTTGGTTGGTAAACAGGAACGAGAATGCAGTGAAGAAGAAATGAGAGGTGGGGGCCGCCCTGCATGCACGCGAGGACACAATGCGGCAGACACAAGTGCCCTCCGGCGCGGGGCAAAACACGAACGACGCGGCCGCAAAGGTGTCCTCCACGGCACGGGTGCCGTCGCAGGGCCAGAGGAAGGCGCTGCCGGTCAACGCCCAAAGAGCCGCAGAAGCACAAAGCCCAAGCAGCCGAATGCAATGCAAAAAAAGCACGAGATGTAGGAGAAGAGCTCCGGCCAAAAACTGCAGACAGCTCCACCACCGCATCCTTTCAGCAGCGGCAGAGTTGGCGAGGCTGTCGACGGTCACCACTCCGTAGTCGCTCATTGGAACAACTGACGGCTGGTCCCTTAGCTGCATTTGAATTTCGACTGGACGACATTTGCATCATCCAGATGTCCGGAAGCGACAATCGTCAATAGAATCCCGTTGTCCAATCAATGACCATTCCTGACCGACCATTCTATTGCAGATCGCTGAATTTTATCCCAGTGAACCGAGACACAGACTGACACTGACTGTGTTTGACCAATCACAAGGCCCCATGGGACGGATTCCAGCATGCTGACAGGTCACACATGCCCATACGGTCCCCAATCGCACATCAGCATCCCCACTTTTCCATGTTTGTGGCAAGTAAACAGTGAAAAATCTCCCGCTCTCGGGCGAACGCGACAGTCCGGCCAAGAAAAACCGGATCAGCGACCAAGAAACAGTGACTTCTCGAGAGTGCACGGCTCTTGAACAGGATCTTGAGCTGCGATTCCAGGCACGTGCGTGCAATACCCTGACCTTCAGGGCGGTGGCGCGCTCGGCGACGCATTGACACCGGGCACGCCGGCCGGCTCTATGGCCGCGAGCGCGCACGGGGGCACGTACAGCCACGTTGCCGTGGTGGGGGGGGCGTCGGGCGGGGAAAGAGGTGCCGCCTCCGCCACCGCAGCGGCGGCGGCCCGCCGGCGTCGCGCGGCGCCCGCGGGCGAGGCCGTCACTCCGCCGCGCAGCGCACCTGCGCACGGCGGGTAGGGCGGCCGACACGGCGCACGGGCGGGCGGGTGGGACTGATCGCCGCGCGACGAGGCGCCTGTAACCGCGCCGCTTGATGGCGTCAGCAACCGCCGACGCGCCGCCGCAACAGAAGACGGCGCGCAGGCACGATCACCCGCGGGTCATCGTGGGCGCGTCAAGCCCCGGAAGTCGCTACGCGCGGTCACCGCGCGCAACTCGGGGCGGTAGAGGGGGCACGGGGGCAGGCGCGGTCCGGGCCCAGTGACCCCTGTGGCAGGACAGTCCTTCTCAGCCACGTAACTCCATTCGCTTTTAGCGTCATCGCGATCCTTCCAACACTGACACGCCCTCAGATCACTGAGGACACGAATGCAGACTGCCACCTCTGAAACGGAGAGCAAGTCCCTTGATCTAAGTATATGTGTGCATCACTTCACTTTGAGAGAACCCTGTCCTAAAGGCCAGGGAATTGGTTTAAATGCAATCTTTCGTGTGATTTTAGCCAGTGAAATGTCTATATTGACACTCCGTCTCAGTCTTTGGCCATCAGGACAGAATTTGGGAATCAGCAATAATACATATTCTTCCTGCCGCCACGCACATCTTCCTCGACGCAATCCTACCTGTTAGAGCCGCGGCCACCAGCGCCTCTGCCTCCAGAGGCACGACCTGTCCTACCACTTTCGTCACGATGAATGCTGCTCGCTGCCGCCACGACGCCATCGACGACCGCCTCACAGCCTCTATCGCCCCATCCACCGCCAAGGATGGCGGAAACAGTGCCCGAGACGGCCTCAATTGCGCAGTCGCCGCGACCGCTGGCGGTCTGAGAGTCGGAGAGGGGGCCTCCAGCTTCATGGCAGCCACCTTACCCGCGGCGGCGGCTGCGACCACCACGACAGCTTCGGGTTGTCGCTGGTGCGCCAAAACGGTCAGTGTTGCCCCTACCACAGCAATCGCCGTGCTTGGAGAGTCAGCAATGGTAGCTAGTGCGGACTCGGTTGCCCGCCAGAAAGCCCCGAAGGGCGCCCGAATTTGAGGACTCAACGAGTACTGATACTGCGTCCGTCAGGACGGCACAGCCCGCGGGTGCAGGCGCGGGTGGCTCTGACGCCGGACATTTGTCTCCACCGCTAGCTGCACCACTGCTCTGTCGGCCGATAACGCTACCGGGTACAAAACCGCCGGGGGTGCTGCTGAAAGAACGCTGCCGGGTCGCGAACAGCTCCTTCGTGGCCATGCTCTCCGCGGTGGTGGGAGTGCAGTCCTTTCGGGTCACAGGCTCGTACCACACATCTTCAGCCTTCCTGGCTAGAGCCAACGAAGCCGAGCGGCAAGTGGCAGTGAAACAGAAAGGAACAGCAGCGTCGGCTGCGGCGGCGCGGCAGGCCCCGGCGGCAGCGGCGGCAGTGCCGGCCGCGGTGCGTTAGACGATCGAGGTGGGTTGGCCGGTGGCGGTGGCACGGGACGAAGAATTCGTGCGCGCAGCAGCGTGCGCGATCGAATTGCATCTATCGACGCTCATGCCATGGCGTCTTCAGGTGCTGGTCAGAGCAAGGGGGGGGCGGGGGGGCGACGCACTGATAAACGCAGTTCACAGGGAAACAGAAGCCACCGCTGTTGCCGCGTAACGCGAGCGTCAGCGGCAACACACGCCACTGACATTTTCCAAGACAAATTTTTATTGCCTGGTGTCTTGACGGAGGGCATTGCCACTCTTTCATCCATTTTCCAAACACGCTCTCAGCCCCCTAACACACTCGGCAAGCAGCTTTCCATCCCCAAACGACCATCAAGGCGACGCCCCTTCGCAGTGAGCATTGCGGATCCCGCGCGGCATACCAGCGGGTCCGTATTGCCAAGTGAATGACGACACAGGCTGTCGCCTCCGACCATTCGTTCCTTCCCCATTCACGCCCCCACACTCGCGTGCCCGCCACTCCCACCTGACCCGCTTTCGAACTCTCTGCTACTTCCTCCTTTCTTCGATCCTTCCTTTGGTTCCTTGTTCCCCCCTCTTTTCCCCGTCTTCACGGCGGGAGGCCACCGCGCAAGTGCGCCCAGCGGCGACGCTGCCGGCGCACGATTTGGTGACGCTTCCGGCGCAAGCGTCGGTGACGGTGGTCGGGATGGCGCCCGTGCCCGACGCTTCGGCGGGCTTCGCCGACGAGCCCAGCATGACGATATCGTGACCAACTGCACCTGCGCCGGCGGTGCTGATGCTACTGACGCGGCTTCGCCCAGCAGTCTACGAGCTATCATCATTCGTGCCGGAGCTGGGCCTGGTGTCTTGACTGGGCTGCCATGAGGATAACGTGCCGGCACATCCCTCCCCTACTCTGCCTCCCCCTTTCTACCCCGCCCTCCGGTATTGTGCGGTCACCTCCAAGTCGGCAGTGATGGGCACACCTGCTGTCAGTAATCCACTCTACGTACCTGACGCAGCAGGCGACCAATCCGACGACCAAATAGTCGGTCGCCCGCTCGTCCAGAGGTCAACGTCCTAGTAGCGGTCTTGCAGCACCCCACGACCCAGGTGGTTGCCAAGCGCCGCCAGGCTCCCTTCTTTTCCATCCACGGTAGCGACTGCCCTCTTTTATCCGAAACGGCCGTGCGGGTGGCGACAGCGGCGGCGGCGGCTGCCGCGTCGGGGAGCGTGGCGCCGCCTGTACCAGAGCGCCGTTGTCTGACGCCGCCGCTACCACCGCAACGACCACCCACGACAATGCTCAGTCACCACCAAACTTAGTCGGCCACGTTCGGGTATTGGTCACCTCCCCGCCCGGCTGAGCAAAGGCGGGGGTCAGCAGAGGAGAGACGACTGAGAGAGGTAGAGGAGGCCATCCTGAGCGGTGAGAAAGCAGCGGCCAACGCGGGTGTGGGCGGCGGCGAGGATGTCGGGGCGACGATGCGGGTGCGTGTCTTCGTCCTGCCCTTTGGTCGGGTTATAAAAATGGCAAGTGGCCGCAGCGGTTGCGGCGGCTGTGGGCAGGCTACTGTCAAGCCGCTGTCTCTCATTTGCACGACTTCGCAGCAACCCAAAAGGCGGATGGCATCAATGCCCGTCTGTCGTTGACCGCGCCGGCGCCCCGTGCTCGGCCACGTCCCAGACACCATTTCCGCACCATCTGGGACAGTGATAGTAGCTTACCCCCGTCTATTGTGATGCCGGTCGGCGTCTTTGACGCTCTTCTGGACGGCGGTGGTGCGGCTGAACCCGCCGCCGCGTCTCCGCTGTGGCTGGTTTTGGGCGACAGGGAGGCCGCGTGGACGGCACTTGAGGCTGGCTGCGCTGCTTGGACGTGACGGTAGTAATCGTACCTGGTGGCCACTACAAATGCTTTTTGATTGCCTCGCCGGCCCTGTCCACCAATGCTAAAGGCGGCAACTGCGTCATTTCCAGCATTGTTGCGGCCACGCCTGGCGGCGTGGTGCGGCGAGCGCTGCCAAGGGGGTTGGCTGATACGGTTATTCAGGTATTGTCGGCGGTAGCCTTGACTGTCGACTGCCTGGCGTCCCTCACGCGGGGTGTTTATAGACGTCTGCTATGTTCATAGTATCCTGTTACGAATCATAAGAAATACAGAAACGCGCACCACGTCCAGCTACCTACAGGTTCTCTCTGGAGACCTTCCTACGCAGCACATGGGCTGGACCGTCGTTGTCGTGGCTTGGGGAGCGGACGCGTCCACTTAGGAAGCGAATACGTGCGCTTCAACTGGAAATCACTACGGTTAGCAGTGCTAATGAAGTATGAATGCACGCGGTAGGGCGGGGTTGCCGACGGGTTTGCAGCACCGCAATGGGCTGTATCCCCTCGACACACGAAAAGCTCGCCAACACCGAAATGCACCACGTCGCTGGCTCCCCCACCGGACTTGGCCCCTCCCAAGACCGCATTGTAAGAGCCCGGCCATGATGGGAGACGCGTGTCGGGCTCAACATCACGCAGAACGCCAAGCATGCGAGGTGGGTCGATGACGAGGGAAGGAGGGCAAGCGTCCGTGTGAGGCCGCTGGTCTGCTGCACCTGGGGCAAATATGAGCACAAGCGGCTTTACAGGTTCATAATTCATCCCTAAGGCGGAGGACAGGAGCCGGCAAAGCGTTGACAGCGCCCTCAGTACCTTGGCCAACTCCGGCGCACCGCCAGCTGACAAAAGCGCCTCCTCTGTCAACTCAAGCATGGCGCGTCCACAGTCCCCCCTTCTACCGAGCCGCTTGATGGTGGAGACCGCTGATGAAGTGAAGATGATGCTGGGAAAATCGACCGCTGCAATAGAGCGGAGCTCGACGGCCGCGCGAGACATCATTGATGGCGTCAGACCTGTCCAAAAACTATCAAAGCCACGGCCTGTCCGCGAAAGCGCGACCTGCGTGGTGCGCCATGGCCCTCCGACAGTCGTTGAAGAAGCCCACAAGAGTTCCGCTCCCCTTGATCGTTTCATGTTCCGGTGGCAGCTCTGCACTTTCAATCTGGTTCATCTCTTCAAACTCAGCTCCAAAGATGTCCATGTGGCTGTCAACAGAGCACAAGAAGTTATAATTGGCATTCGGGGCGTCACCCCGAAGCAAGGCTTCGTTGGGGAGGCTCGTAGAAGAGGTGCGGCAACAGGGAGTGACATTTGCACAGGGAATGGAGACGTTAATTAGAGACAGCCGACGCGCCGAAGTGGTTGCGGCTTGATGAGCGCACGAAGCCCGCTTAGCAGCCGCGTTACGCGCCCGCTTCAGAGCAGCTCTCTCCTCGAGCGAAAGTGCGCCTGCGCTTGGTCGACGACCTCCACGCGTCATGCTTCTTTCTGGAAGGGAGAGAACGAGAAGGCCACTGCATTGGGCTCCTGCTGCTTCAGCCCGATGACGTTCCCTGTGTAAAAGATCATATGCTGTGTAAGCATGAAGTTCCTTCCAATAGAATGCCGTTTTTCCAAAGTGTGACGCTTCTCAGCCACTCATGCTGCGGCGACCTCGTCTGTTGTCTGCAGCCTAGAACAGGCCTCAGACGACCACTGTGTTGGGTCAGAGCGCGGGCTCTGTCGGTGTTGTTCATGCATCGAGAAGCATGGGGACGGCAGCTGGCGACTCAAAGACGCTCGTATGCCATGAATTGAGTCACTGAGTCGTGGAGGCGCAGACTGCCGCCCAATATCCCTGCTGGCTTTTCGTCCCGAAGTCGCTCCGGCTCGAATGCCGAAGACCATCCCCCGCGCTGCCGCGCATCTGACGACCACCCCCACCTCTCCGGCTGCTGGCGTCCGTTGATTGTAATAGTACATTCTCCTGGCAGCAGCACGTGTGGTAGCGGAAAGCCCGAATCCAGCATTGCGGGGGCGGCGAGACGCAATGAGGCTGGGCCGACGAACAGGGCGTCTACAGTCGTTCTCCAAAAAATTCCTCAGTCCCACATGTTAACATGTCCTTCAACAGTTACACTTCGACCAAAGTCGACGGTTTTCAAGTTGGTTTCAGTGCGAGGCAGCTCATTTTCATGATCTGGTTAACGTTGGCTGTGGACCACCA
>Ga0209093_1000352_pt1 | contig 24400 bp, 34 predicted proteins | sample SidtaG_4_FD_187450 | JGI IMG/M metagenome (GOLD analysis project Ga0209093, IMG submission 187450) | Marine algal microbial communities from Sidmouth, United Kingdom - Sidmouth_Male1 metaG (SPAdes) (version 2) | ecosystem: Host-associated > Algae > Red algae > Unclassified | place: Sidmouth...
CACGCTTCCCCCATCTTCTTGCACCCATCTCTGGACCATGTAGCCCCTGTTTTCTATAACTCCAGGACCGCGGAGGGCTCTTTTGGATGAGAAAAATGGGGGGCCGCTCAGCGTGCTCCACGTAAGCGAACGTGGCATATTCCGTTTCGGGTTTCAGAAATTGGGGGAGACGTTGTTGGGTGTGCTCTTACCCGCCCCGAGAACTGGCCAACGGCGAATTTGAGACACGTTTCTGCAACGTGTGCCCAATATGGCGTTGGCCCGACATTGGTGGGAATGCTCTAAGCAACGATTACTCCTGGTACACACGGCACAACCGGACGACGCTCATTCGCCCGCACCGGCACCCTGACCTTGTGCGTCTTCCATGCGGACTGCCGACAGCGCAGGCAAAGGCTGTCCGAATGCCCGCATCACGAACTGCTGAAGCCACCGAGTACGTATATAGAAAGGCATTCCGTCCTGACAAACTTCTGGCACCACGTTAAGAAATTGTAAAGGCGTGGGAAGTGCGAGTACCTCAGGTGGCCCAAATGGACGATTCTCTCACAATCTGATGGGGACGTCGGCTCATACAATGCCCACTTCCGAGAACCGTTCTGGTTGTAGAGTTGTTGCCTACTTTAATTCCCTGTCGGACCACGCCCGTGGCCTGACAGCCAGCGGCTTTGTCACTGCCCCACGCGGTGGGACGTTCCACCCCCCGGACCAGCTGGCTGGAAACAGCGCCCCCGCCACCAGACGCTGCCCCGGCCGGTGGCTGCCTCGATCCCTAGAGGTGCCGCCCCCGCCGCCGGCTGCCGCCCGTGCCTCTAGCCGCCACCCCCGCCGCTGGCCGCCGCCCCCGCTGGCCCCACGCCCGTCCCCGGCTGCCTCCTTGGCCGCCTGCTGCTTCCTGCCCTCCTTTCTGGCGCCGCCTTCTGTCGCCGTCCTCGCGTCTAGCCGCCGCCCCCGCCGCTGGCCGCCGCTCCCGCCGCTGGCTGCCACCCCCCCTGCTGGCGCGGGTGCCGGCACCGTCCCAGCTGCTGGCCAGCGCCCCCGCCATGTGCCACCGCCCCCGCCACTGGCCGCCGGCCCTGCCCCCGTCGGCTTTCTCCGCCGCGTGCCGCCGCCCTCGCCGCTGGCGCCGCCCCCGCCGGCCGTCGGTGGCGCCGAGGACCGCGGAGCGTGTGCGGCTGGCAGGAGGGCGGGCCGCAAGTGACGAGTGGCGAAAACCGTTTCTGGGATGGGCGGTCGGCGGCCGTCCTGTGTGAGTGGGGCGGGCTGCCGTTGGTGGCTGTCCGTTGGAGCCGCCGGCGGCGAACGAGGCCTGCGTCAGTGGTGAACACAATCGGTGGTAGCAGCTTCCTGAGGCAGTCAGGCGGAGCAGTAGTGTGGAGGGAGGGCACTTATTGTGGGGGGACGCACTAGCGAACGGGGAGTCAGCAGCGCAGAATGATTCTGCAGCTGAGGGGGAGGCCGCACCGGGGATGGGCGGCAGCAGCGGTGGGAGGAGGCACCAGCGGTTGTGAGAGGCACCAGTAGTGGGGGCAGGCAGCAGCGGTGAGTGAAGGCAAAACCGGTGGGAACGGGCAGCGAAGGTCGGCACAAGCAGAGAAGAATGCGCCACATCTGGGGCGAGCTCGATCAAAACATCACTGTTTCAGAGAGAGCCTTTCCCGGGTCTCTGAAGGGTCCTGGGAACGGAAACGTAGGCCGGTAATTGTTCAAACGTCTCCTTCTGACTTTCCTCGCCCTTCTATGTTCTCAGAGACCAGACGTGCGGCTACCTCCCTAGCGTTCTCTGTCTGTCTTCTGGCCAACTTGGTGTGTGCATTGGCTTTTGTCCATCTCATACACTCAACAGAGGTAACAAAGAAGCCCCGAGAATGTCGTAGGATGCTGTCTGCGCGCACGAGGAGCTCAGCCAATCCAGTCACTGCGTGACCGGGCTTATGAGTCGTCTGCGGGTGCGGCATGCAGGCAAAGAGCTATAGACCCACGGCAGAATGCCCGTATGCTGCATGCACAAATGTAGCCGTGCCAAAAACCAATACAAAAGAGGGAGCACAGCCAAGGGTACCTTGCAGGCGACCGCATCTACCGCCACCGGCGGCTTGCACGGCCAGCTACTAATACAGCCAGCCCCAGCCACACCCAACAGCCGCCGACCGCCCACCCCAACACCCGCTACCCGCCTCTCGTCACAGTCTGCCCTACTTTCTGCCGGCCGCACAGGCGCCGGGGTCGTCGCCGCTACCGACGGCCGTCGGGGGCGGCGCCAGCGGCGGGGGCGGCGGCAAGCGGCGGAAGAAGCCGCCATCGGCGGGGCCGGCGGCCACTGGCCGGGGCGGCGGCAGACAACAGGGGCGCCGCCCAGCACCAGCGGCGGCGCCGGCGCCCACGCCGGCAGGGGGAGTGGCGGCCGGCGGCGGGAGCGGCGGCCAGCGGCGGAGGCGGCGGCCAGACGACGGGACGTCGACAGGCGGCGACGCCAAAAGGGATGGCGGGAAGCAACAGGCGGCAAAGGAAGCGGCCAGCGGCGGGGGTGGTGGCCAAAGGCGGGGGCGGCGGCCAGCGGCGGGGGCGGCGGGTAGAGGCGGTGGCGGCGGCAGACGGCGTCGCCAGCATGGGGGGTGGGCAGCAACACGCGGCAGGAGCATCGGACTGCGCGGGGAAGGCAACCGGCGGCGGAGGCGGCGCCGGTAGGGAGCGAGGCAGCCAGCGGCACGTGCGGCGGCCGGTGGCGGGGGCGGCTCCCGTACTGTGGCATTCGTCCAGAGGCGGAGGCGGCGGACGGTGGCGGGGGCGCTAGTGCCCGGCAGCTGGACGGGGAGGTGGGAAGTCCCAGCGTGTTGGGCAAAAACAGGGCCTCTGGAGATATGCACACGGGTGAGACCCAACCAGCAATGAACTTGACGGGTGAAAACTCCACAACCAGGCAGGATTTTGGGAGTGGGAAATTGACTTAGCCGAAGGCCCCACTGGATGGTGAGAAAATCGTCGATTCGAGACAGCTGAGGTACTCGCGTCTCCCGCTCCATCACACTGTCCGAACGTGGTGCTAGAACTCGAGCGCCACTCTATCCACGCACCGACCACGGTGCCCTGTGCGTCCGGACTCTGTGATGGTGCGGACTGCCGACGGCGCCGGAAGCGGCGCCTTGTGCGGCCGCGGGGGAGACTCCCGACGGCACCGGCGACGGTGCCCTGAGCGTCCGGACTCTGTGCCGGTGTGGACTGCCGACGGCGCCGGAAGCGGCGCCTTGTGCAGCCGCGGGGGAGACTCCCGACGGCATCGACGACGGTGCCCTGTGCGTCCGGACTCTGTGCTGGTGTGGACTTCCGACGGCGCCGAGAACGGCTCCCTGTGTGTTCGCGGGCGGAACTGCCGACGGCATCGAGAACAGTGCCCTACGTGTCCGAGTTTTTCGTTGGGGAAGACTGCTGTTGGCGCTGGGATCGGTTCCTTGTGCATTCTCGGTGAGGACTGCCGACGGTTTGCGCTTTGGCGTCGGGATTTTCCTTGTCTTCTGTGTGAATCGCGTCCGCCTGCTTCTGCGCTCTGTGCCTGAGCGCTTATTGCGGCGAGCTCTGCTTCACGCGGTTGGTGCTGGTCGATGCTTGGCCCACGCGTTTGCTATATGCGTTTTTTAGTGGCTTCGAGCACCTTCTAACGCAGACGTGGGTGTTCTGTGTATTGGCGTGATGGCTACGCGCTCCACTGACAAGGACAAGGGCTGCAGTTCCAGCACTTGGCCGAATGCGCCCCTGCAAGTGCCAATCAATCCCCTAAACAAGTGAACTCGTGCGTGGGAACAGGTGGGTGAGGCGGTCTACTCATGAGTTGGAGTTGCTCTTGCGCAGCGGGGGCGGGGTCGGGAGGGAGCTCAGTGCTGCATCGCCGGGGCTGCGCGGGCGCACTGTGGCTCTGGCATGACCTAAAGGCGCAGGAGTCTGCGGAAACGTCGCGTCCCGCGCGAGATTCTAATATCGCCATTGCCATGGCGGCGGCGGCGTGGGGGGTAATGTCACCGTCGCCCGCAGATGCGGCAGCGCAGGCGCAGGCCGTTCCGTGACCAGTGTCATCGCTGCAGTCAGTTCTATGTACGACCGCCGTATATGTGGCGCCTTAACTGGTGGCGAGTGTGGCTCCAGCCACCCAGCTGCTGACTGTCGTGTGGCCTCCCGGATAGTCGCTGTCATGGGCGCGGCCGCCGTTTCTGCGCTGGAGTACGTTGATTTGGCTACGGTCTGGTCGGAAGGGGACGTGGGGTTTATGTGGTAGGCGACGTAGTTGCAAAAGCATGAGCAGCAGTAGAAGTAGAAGGAGCAGAAACAGAGACAAGCAATGACACCCCTGTAGTGGATCCTGCGCTTAAAGCCGACGGGGTATCGCACCGTCGGAAAGCCCAGCACAGGATGCGGAGCGCTACACAGAAGAAACAAAGCAAACACCGGGGTCACTGGGCGCGAAGCGCACGAGAACGACGGAAGTAACGCAAACGCAACGCTGATTTATTCGAATACGCACGATGCCCCCAAAGCATACGCTCATATACCCTCAGAAGCAAGACGCAGGACGTGCACAATCCCGACCCCCGGGCGCCACCAGGCGGAGAGACCGGAGCCCAACCGGCCACGGTCTCAGGTTCGGGCCTCTGGTGGCCCCTGCCCGGCATCAACGACTACCCTTTCACTGGAAGACGACCCCCGCCCATCTCGGGCGGAAGCAGGAAAGTCCCCAAGTCTCCCTAGGTTTCATAATTTAGCCAACATCAGTACCTCGGGACTTAGCCCAAGCTTTCTAGTGTTCCCGGATAGAATTCCGGTGGGATTTTATCTCCGGTCGAGATCAGATCTCAGTCCGGCTTGTACTCGGATTTCAGAAGCTTCCACAAGCTTGCCGGTCCCTCCAGAGGGCCCGGATTCGGGAAGACATGTGTCTCCCTCGGCTGTGTCAGACCCCTTCAGGGGGGGCCGATCGGGTGCTTATCACCCCGCGCCCCTCTAGAGGGGTCGTCGTCTATGTGGCCCTCTTTCTCCCTAAACACCCGCTCAATGGGGGCTGTCCCACGCTACCCCCCTAGGGGGGTGATACGTGAGTGGTCATGACCCGTTCCCGGCTCATGCCGGGTCCCGTGTCACCCCTGACAGGGTGTTTCCCCCACATATCCCCCACCTCAGGGCTCGCGTCTCGCGGGCCCGGGGGCGGTGTTTCGCCACCCCCCCCTAGGCCACGGGGGGAGCCCCCGCCCTGGGACACCCTGTCAGCGTGCCCCTGGGGGCCCGCTCCGACGCGCCATACGGCGCGGGACCGTCGGGTTCACCGGGCCGGGGAAGCCTCGGGGCAGTCCCATAAAGCAGTCACCGCCACGGTGACAGGGAGGTTCGGGTCGCCTGGAGGCACCCTTGTCGTCACCCGGGGGGACGACACCGCCGGGCGAGACCGGGTTCTCTCCGCGTCCCGAGTTGTTCGTGTTACCCACCCTAGGATGGGGCGTCCTTTTCTTCCTCGGTTCCCCGCCTCTCGAGGCAGGATGGCGTCATCTGCGGCTCCGGACGCGGTGGCCGCCATGGCGGTCCATCGTGAGGCGGAGGGGGCGGGCGCCCTCCTGGGTCCCGAGGAGGACATCGACGACGGTGTCCTTTCCAACCTCCTGTCGGCCTCTTGGCCGACCCCGGCGGTCGTAGTCTACCAGTATGGGCGTTACTCTTGGGCCCCCCTAGGTGGGTCGATTGTCGAACAGCGCTTCGACGCTGACGACAGTGGTCGCATGCCGTCCATATGGACGACCATCCGAGGGATGTATGAGTCCGTCTACGCCGTCTCCGAGGGGACGGGGACGGACTTCCCCTTCCGCCGCAGCTGGGAGGACTGGCGTGTATGCCAGGTGCTTAGGGTCTTGGCTGTACGCAACATCCCCCCCGGGGTGAAGGACGAGCCCCACATCTCCCGGGAGTATTTTCCTGGGTCTCCCCCTAAGTTGGGGGAGGGGGACCGCGGATTGTAAGTGCCAGGTACGATGAGGGTGTAGACGATCCGCACCTCCCTCCACCTTCTCACGTAATCTGAACAGCGTGAGGTGCGCGACGTATCTGTGGTACGTCGCAAGGGCCTGTATCCCACCACACCGTACGTTGAGGTGTCCCGGAGCATGGCCGCGCGGGTGCCCCAGAAGGTGGCACTCCCGGGGAGTCAGCTCATGGGGGAGCCCCTTGGGGGCCCCTATCACCAGATTTTGGCGGCTCTTTGGGCCGTCCAGGTGGAGGATGTCTTCATAAGAAGCACTCGCCGCCACGGACACATCTGGCGTCTGCCTCTGGCCATAAGGTCGGCTTTTTCCGACCTGACGATCGAGCGCTTGTGCTCTGACGACCCTTCGGCCCGACCTGGTCTTGAGGCCGAGCTGGAGCTCCTCCGACTTATTGAAGAGCGGGCGGCACCTACGTGGCTTCAGTGGCTGGGGGGACCCCGAGAGGTCTTCTGTTGCGCCAAGAAGTTGGATGACGAGGGGACCTTGGTCCTCTTGGAGGGTCTGGGGGATCCCCGCCTCCCCCGTGGAAGAGATGTAAACGCCGCCCTCCGCATCCGACTCTTGGATCGGGACTTGGCGGACGCTCGGTCGGCCCGTGTTGGCCTCGAGGTGGCTCCTGAGCCCCCGTCGGCCCCGGCCGCTTCGGCCTCTGCCCCCGTCCTCTTGAGGCCGCCCTGCTGGGCGCGGTGTCGCGCCCGGCCTACGCGCCCCGAGGGACCGGCCGACATGCGCCGACCCGTTGTGCTTACCCCCTTGGGGGTGGCAGTGTGACGGCTCCTTCTCTTGGGGGACCCCCGGGTCCCCGTCTGGCGCCCCTTCCTCTATTCACTTGGGAGCAGGCGCTGTCACGGATATATCTCAGACGAATATATCCAGGCAATATATGCATAATGACCCGAAATATGGGTCTCGACGACATATTCGGATCTGAATATGCTTTTCGAGCATATAATAATCGTCCAGACATCGCAAGCGGCAGATGATATCGTATTCTCTGGCGAATTAATTTATTCGAGTATGTCCGATCGGCATGGGGTTTCCCGCGTTTGCAGACGTTTTTCGGAGAGTTTACGATTACGGCGAGGACGGAATGCCAGCGGAGAGTGGTGAATTTTGGTGTGTGTAATCTGATACGATGAGGATGCGGGTAGCGACGGAAGCCTCCTAGTGAGGAACCTGCCAGCGGGTGCGTACCTCTCGTGGGGTTGCTCGCTCATTTCGGTACAGCAAGCAGCAATGCAGTTGATGCGAGAACGGTGACACGGATGGGACACTCGCACGAGAGTCCTTCGTTCTTCTTGCGGTTACTAGTACGTACTGTATATTTTGTGCTCGTTGATGCTGAGTTACGCCCAATATTCGCGAAGTCAAAGAGCGTGTTCGCGAGGCGACGCCATCAGCGACCACCAGATGACCCACCGCCGCCGCTGGTCCCTCCCTCGCGGCCTGTTAGACCTTGGGCGGGGTCGGGGCACCGCCGACGGCCGACGCCTGCTGGCACACGTCCGCAACCCCGGCCACCCCCAGCGCATTATCACTCGACACGGGTGCGGCGACGCTCCCCGCCACTGCAATCTTGACGACAGCCGCTCCCGAGCCGCTGTGCCGTCCATGAACTGGGGAGGGGTGCCGCCAACAGGTGCGGAAGACTTACCCTCCCCTACCTACCCCGGGGCCACCGTCGTAACGTTTACCTCGGGCAAGGGAGCAGTGCCGGCAAGCGACGGCGTCAGCTTTCACGCCTCCGCGACCGCGCCGTCCAGAGCCGTGACAGAGTTTTCAGGTGTCAGAAGGCTGACGCATACGGCTTTACCCATATTTCCCTAGTCTTCCGGCCCCCCTGCAGTCGCCGTTTCGAAGAAAGTGGGAAAACGGGGGCCCCGCCGACCGCCAGAGGCGCCTTTCGCACCTCCGCCGTCCCACGCGCAATCTTGGTTTTTGACAGTGTGTCCGAAAGTTCCAAGACCGAGGTTGGCGTCCAGTGTTCACGTGGTGGGCGGTCGCCGACGGCGCAAGCGCAGACTTCTATTGGAACCGCGAAAGTAGCTCCAGGGCTATGCGGCTGTTGCTGGTAGCGTGCAGTGGGGAGCGCCGGCTCCAGGAAGCCTTGAGGGGGTGAGCGACCGCAGGCACACGCCAGCACCGGCCACAAAGAGGTCGCACAGCGTCGGATGCCAGCAGCGTACTCGGGTGGATCGGCGATAGCCGAGGTATTGCTGAGATATGTCTACTTTGTTTTACACTTTCGTGACGCCAGCACCGAACGACGATCGTATCCTATTGCTGGACTTGTGGAACCGCCTGCACGGGGGCAGTTGGCACTTTGAAAATAAGCACAGCTATCAAGTAGTAGTTTACTGCTGTTCTGCTATCTAAGTGCGGCTCCTGTGGATGTGATAAGGTCATCCATCGGATATCAACCATTTCACTGGGATACGCTAATAGTATCCGAATATGAATATATTCCACCTAATAATCCGGCTTGGTGATGTTATATTCTGACTCTAATATAGAGATATGAGAACTATCCTTATTCAGAGACGGTGGAACGCAGCGTATCCGTATCCCATCAGGGCCAGAAAACGGTATCCTGACAACCCCTGCTTGGGAGGGGTCGGCCCAGTTGAGGACCCCTCGCCCCGTCAACGCGGCCGTATGGTCGAGTTTGGGGCGTTCCCTAGGGGACTTCCCGTCCATCCTCAAGAATGGGGTGGACCATACCCTCATCATCGCGTCGAGCCGCACCTTGTTATGGCTGCGCAACGAGATTGCTGCGATTGTGTCCCGCCCCTTTGAGAAACGGGATGTCGAGCCTCTCCACCATCTCGGCACAGCCGAGACGCTCCGCCGTCTTCTGACGGAGGAGTACGGCACCGCCGTGTCGGACACCAGCACGGTCGTGGCCGGGCGGTCACTCCGGCACTTAGCCGGCTCGTCGGCTCCACCCCGAGGGGGGGCTTTGCCTGCGGCGCCTCGGCGCCTGCCGTTTCCTTCCCCGCCTCACTATGGGGCGGGCGCCAGTTTTTCATCTCAAGCCCTTTATGGGGCTGAGACGGGCCCTTCGGCGAACCGGAAGACTTTCTCGGGGTCGCACTACTATGCGCTTAAGGAAGACAGTAGCCAGGACTATGATCCTAGCTATGGGGCCCGTCCCGGGGGTTGGCGACTTCGTCACCCTAGGGTGACCAGGTGTTCCCTGCGTCCCCATTCTGCTTAGACTGTCGCCCGTTGTCGCCTTCCCTGAGAGGATGGGCGCCGTCTTTCTTACGACCGACTGGTCTCGGGCCCCGTAGGAAATAAGAGGCTGAGCCTCTCTTCTTGTGCTCTTTTCTTTGCCTGTGACTTGAAGTCACATGGGTCCCTAAGGACCGTCTTCCGACTTGGTCAGAAGAGAAAACACCTTCTCGCGTCAAGGCGAGGAGCTTGACACGATTGCGCAAGCATTATTTGCGAGTTGCCTGCCAAGGGAGGGAACAGGCAAACTGCCACGTGGCTTCCTGTTCAGGAAACCCGAACCATTTGACTAGGACCTTCATTTGTCCTTCATCATCTCCATCGTGGTTGAGAAATCGTCCGAGAACGAATTCAGGGCCCTCCTGAATTTGATCGCCCACCCCAAAAAAAAGGGCTTGGGCCCTAAGGGCCTGGGTCCACTCGGCATCCCGCGCCGGTGGTGCGGGGGCACCAGTGGCTCCCCAAACGTCCAGCACACAGCCCGACACGGCGCGAGGCAACAGCGGCACGGGGCGAGGCAGACCTCGGCCACTACCGCAAGCCGCAGCCCCGAATCCACTTGTGCGTACCGCAGGCAGCTCCGTGACGGAATGTCACTCAGAAACACCTATACAGGGCGGAGCCCTGTGCGTCACAGCAGGTGAGGACTTCTGTGTCCATCGTGGCAATGTCAGCTGGAATGCCATTCCGAGAAGGCCCGTGGGCGGCCGCGTTTTCTGGGGCTGGCACGGAACCCTGGTACTCGTATGTATGAAGGAAATGCAAGGGACTCGTCAAGGCCCCGTCAAGGCCTCATGGTGAGGGGTCAGATTAGGAATCTTGTGGGTGTCCGGGAGAGCTGTCAGGTGGTATTGGGGTCGCGAGCGGGGGCCCTGGAGGTTTTACTCGGCTTTGGTGGCACTTTCCTACGCTTTATGATGGCCGCACGACGGCTGCATGGTGACTTCATTTCTCGTGTACGCTCCACACCTGAATGCATCTCTGCGGAAGCGGACATCTCGATCATGCGCGCCCGATCGGAACTCACCCCCCCCCACCCTCGCTCCACTCGTCTCTCACCCTCCCCTTCACTCATCCGCTAACCTGTCGCTTTCCATACCGTCATACTGCCCCACTGATGCCAGCTGCGGCTGGAAATATCTCCGCGGACGCCCCCACAAGGGTGTTGTTGGCTGTGGCACTTGGTTCAATGGCCAATTCTGCTCGTGTTCGGCAGCTTGGAAGTTTGACGCGCAGTTTTGAGTCACAGAGCTGAACCTGGCTGGATAAAGCCGCCTCAGATCGGCGGTCTTCACTCCGCGAGGAACATTCTGAGGCGCACAGGTCAACGCAGCCGTGTCGAGGCGGACATGGGCGTTAAGGGGGGGCACAGCTTTTCTGAGGGTAGGCGCTGTGCTGTGGCCACTGTGGTCGACGTTCTTTCCTCTTGGACGTCATTTGTATTCGAGGGTCGCGGGGGTTGGTACTGGGTGTTCTTTGACAACACTGGACATTTCGGCGCTGCCGTGGTAGGGTGGCGTTGCGGTCCTCTGTACCAGCAATGTGGCACTTTTCGGCGCACAAATGAGCGCAAAATAAGATATTTTATCCGTTCCGGTAGCAGCATATATCTCAGTGCCCTCTGTAGTCTTGACTAGCAGAGAACGCAGTCTGGAGCTCATGTGCGAAATTCTGTCGTTTGCACCGGCATCGGTTCCTTACGTCCGGGTGCCCCAGAATGCTGGAGCCAATGCCATTTCTTTTCTCTGCCGTTTCTTGGTGCATCAACTGCCCTGTGAACCGTGGTATAGGCGCCTAATCGCACAAATCACTGCATCATGTCTGGCCACTCCCCTCAAAACGACAAATCTGTTTTCGACACATCTCGCTTCCCGAACCCTCGATCTCCTTCCGATTCTCTGGAAGCCGGTCCCTATACCCTCAGGACAGCCTATCCGACACACAGAGAGACCTCCATCTCAATATGATAAAGACTTGGAACCAAATTGATCGAACGCAGGGCGTGGGCAGGCTGCCAGGGTCAGTAGCAGCGGTCAGGGGGGAAGTAAAGACAGATACTGGCGAAATAAAGTTGCAGACCGCGAGAGACGAGCTGGTGCTCTGTGGCAGCCTCAAGTTTCAGGCGGGGTCAGAGCGGCCTGTGTCGAGGGGGCACAGGACAGCAGGGTGGGCAACACAGCATGTGGGCAGCAAGCCGAGACAGCAACCGGAACATGCAGTGAAAAGGGACTTGCATGCCTTCGAGCGAAAGACTATGCCAGCGGCGGACGGAGGAGAACAGGGAATTTTCCGGGTGTTCTTCACGCGTTTTCCGCGACCTAAGCGCATGTTGATTTGCGCTTGTGTGCTCATAGCGGTGCGTACGCGTATTGTGCGCTTGGGTGCACCCACGAGGCGCATGAGCTGCGGGTGAACGTGTCGGGGCGATTTCTGGGGTACGTACGATGACCGGCGACGCATTAACGGACGGAAACGTGGTACACCGGTGCCGTATGGGAATTCAAACAATTTTGTTGGTCAATAGTTTTCCCGAAAACGATGTATCAGACGGGTGGTGATGAGCGCGCAAGTTTTGTGACGGCACAAGGGCTCACACAGATGGGTGTGCCCTGAAGGCGTGCGTTTCGGTGTGCATGTGCAAAACTTAGCGCGTGGGGGCGTACCAAAGGCGCCCCAACGCATCAATCTCGGCCGTACATGGCGTCAGACGAAGCGAGAGGGAGGTTGCAGTAGCGAGAGCAGGGGGACTACGATGAGGGGGGAGGCGGGGCACCAGACTTCTCGAGGCTGCGGCCGAGCAGCGCCCACATGGGGAAAGCCGGCGGCAGCGGCGCCATCGATCCTGGAGCGAAAGAAGTAGTGCGCAGGGCTGCGGCCACGAACTGAAGTGGGAAATGCGGGACGCCGGCGGAGGGGAGAGGCGAAGGCGGCTGCAGCGGCAGCGGCGCCGGTCGTCGCCGCCGCCAAGCACCTACGGCTTCAGCGACCAGGTATACACTCGTCATGTGGACAACTGGGCAGATGAAGTATTCAGGATGCGGCTGTTCGGGGAGGATACAGCACATGCATCAGAAGGCGAGAGCGTCGGAGGCTCGCAGCGTCGTGAAGAGGTTGGGCGACAGCGCGAAGCGGAGAAGTCAGGTATAGACGATTGGAGGCCAAGAGGTTGTGACAGCAGCTGTAATAGGGTGCTAGAACGCATCCGGGGGCCGCGGGAGCGTTCTAGAGCCGCGGAGCCGGCCAGAAGCGACAGGGGTGGCCAGCAGCAGCGGGAGCGGTCCAGAACCAGCGGAGGCAACAAACAGTACGTCAAGCCGCCAGAACAAGCGGAAAACTCTCCTGTCAGTCTGTAGGGATAGCCGGCAGCAGCGGGGGGGGGTCGCAGAGCGGGGTGGCGGCCAGTCGGGGGGTGGAGGCTGGGGACAGCTGGGAGGCACCCTGCCCGTAGCTCTATGATAGAAATAGTGCGACGCAGATGAGGCGCACGACTGCCTCTCTCTTCGAACATGGGGGGCTAACCACAGCTTCCCTCTCTCGTGATACAGCTTCGGTCCGTTGCCCACTCAGATCCATTCTTCAATGCAGCCGTCAACGCGTGACACGTACGAATACCCGTCTTGTAGCACGGGTGCCACTACCTGACAGGTGTCTCTTTCGCACCTGCACACACCGCGGCACCTGGTGCGAGTGAGGGATTCCGCGTTCGCGGCGCCGTGGAGCTAGAGTTCAGAGCAGTCTAGGTTGGCCCAGAACTCTTGAAACGCACATGCAAGACAGCGTCTTGATAGAAGCCCAACATGCGCACGACGCGGACAGGATTATTTTCATGTCGTTGTGCACATGAAGATGCCCATAGGATACCACAAAGTCTCGGTGGTTGTCTGCAACAGAGATAAATCACAGTGAGTTGTGCGACAGACACGCTCCACATGGCCACACCAAGACAACTACTGCGGTTCCAGCAGAGCCTGTGGCGCTGGCAGGGTAGTTTCGTCGGCACTCAAATCAGTCCACAATGAACTACTCATAACAGCGGCATGAGCGCACACTACCTGCTCCTGTTGGGAACTCCCCAGGCTTCACTGATATGAGCACTTTATTCATCCTACTCAAGTAGGGGAGGCCACAATCAGGTCACTATCGCGCTCAGAGGATACCATGCTGGCTGCTGTAGCGTCCAGATTCTTCGTGCTGCAATCCAACCGCGCGGTTCGTCCGGCTGCAGGATGTTCGACGACACCGCCCGCGGGCTGGCCGTGGCCTGGGTCCTGTTTGAAGGTGTCACGAAGCCGGAGGCCGCTTGTCGATTACGCTGCAACTACGCCACCGTGGCGGGGTGGAATGTCGCCTACATTGTTTTGGGAGAATGGTGGTCGCACCCTGTTATCCGCAACCGCCACGCCGACAACGCTTGCTTTGATTCTCATTTCCTGCGGGATGTTGACGCCGTGGTGCGGTCGGACACTGAGTAGTTCTTTGGCTCACTAAAGGACGTCTTAGAGTTTCTCTGTACAGTTCCTGGATATAGAGCCTCGTACAAGGCCCCGATTTTGGCGCTTGACAAGGCGCTTCGAGCGGTCAGCTTCTCCTACAAGCTGCTGTACCGCATGTGCCGGGAGCGAGGTCAAGCTCGCCGCGATGAGCTCGCCCTTATTCCGTTGAGCATCCGCTCGCGGTGCATCGTTTAGGTCGACGAGACCCACAAGGACAGACGAGATCCTCGGCGACGCAAGGGACGCTGTCCAAAGGGTAAGCGGTGCGAGAACCTCTCCCGTAGCAGCAAGGGCATGCTCAGAACGTCTGCGATGATGGCCGATTGATCCCAAAACGGGGTGCTACTAGCGTGAACAACACGAACTTCACCTGCTCAAAACTCGGCTGATTGGGTCATCTTTCTCAATGGTCTCCTCCCAACATGAACCAATTCGTTCCGGGGCTCCCATGGGCAGTGCTGGCGAGTCGCTGTGTTCTTCCTTTAGATAACGCTCCAATTCATACATCAGCTGTTGACAACGTCATCCCGGCCTGTGGCGTGCTTCCTCTGCGACTATCACCTGGCAGCCCCGATTTACAGCCCATAGAGCAGGTGTTAAGCGAATACTCCTTCGCTCTCGAGTCCGCCCACCACCACTACCCTGTGTCTGCCGATGCGTTCTTGCATGCTATTTCCATCTCTTCCTTAGACGCTGATAGTATCGCGTCTCACCTTATGCACTGCTTGATGGAAGCCGTCCGTAATGTTCCTGTCCTAGGTGGACCTTGGGGTGTGTTTGCAGATGCGTTTGCGGCATTTGCCGTGGAGAGAGACTTAAACAATGTCCATGACACTCAACCCTATTGCAAATGGGCTCATCAGACACCAAAGTCAACGATGTGACAGTGCCCAGGCAGCAACAGCGTCGCTCAACCGCATCCAAAGACTATCAAAGTCTTCATGCGGCCGTCCCTCGGCCCCTTACTCACTCAAGAAGAGCTTAACAGCCCACGATACTGACATCGACGAGCCCTCAATAGTGTGCCCTCGCAACAGGTTGCCCCTCATCCCCGTGGCCGCTTTTCCCTTCAAATCTCTTCCGACAGGATCGGGCGAGAGAAGAGCAAGGGGTTGCGGGTGGGTTCCCCCAGCTGGGCAAGTGTCCCTGTCCGTCTCTGTTGGCTGGGGTGACACGGCGCTTTTTGAGACAAACTGGTAGAGCAGCAGGGGAATTTCGGGCTGACATCCGGTTCCGGTACGCGTGTAACGGGCGATCTCTCCCGTGTAGAGGGTGAGCTCTCGTGGGCATGGCCTCGCCCGGACGGGATTACAATCTCCCGACTCGTGTCTAGATTCCCACCCTGTACCTCGTTGCGACCCCTTCTGTCTTGGTTGTACGTGTCTCCCGGTTCGCCTGGTTGTTGAGCGCCCGAGACCACTATGCCGTCCTCGACGTCCTCTCCGGGGGAGACGTCACCCCGGCGTACGTCGACGGACACGCCCCCGGCTCCGCCTGGTGCTGGCGTACCCGTTTCCTCGGGTCTGGTTCCGCCCCCACCGACGCCGGCTGACGTGGCGGGGCCTGATGGCTCCTCCCGGGTGACAGCGACCGTCAAGACCGAGATGCAGAGAACCGCAGTGGCGGGCACAGGCACGTCAAAGGGAGAGCAGAAGTGAACCCCGACTCCGGCTAGCCCGGGTCGACGTGATGCGAGCGGTGTCCCCCCTGACGTCGCTTCCTCTCCGGCCGATATGTCTTTCCTGGAATCCGTCCGCGAGAAGCTCCGGGTGGACATGGCTGGGGCGGTCGAGTCGCTGACCGCGGGGCGAACACCCGGCATGCTGGCTTCCCCAAGCGATGGTTTCGGGCCATCAGGGAACCGGGTGGTGATGGGTGGAGGCGGAGGTGACGACGGGGGACCGGACGGGAGGACCAGTGGGGACTCTCGCCGTGACAGTTGGTCGCGCCGGAGGCGGCGCAGCCATCAGCGTCGTCGCCCCCGGTTCTCCTCGAGTGACTTCTCCTCCAGGAGTGACGGGGAGAAGGTACGTAGGGCAATAGTGGATTCCTAGATCCTTTTCCACAAGGTCGGGGACACCCTGCTCAACACGGTGACCGACTGGCACTCGTGCCGTCTGGACAACCAGAACCAGACCTTCACGAGCCGAATGCGTCTACGGATTACTCAACACCGGAAGAAACTACGAGTTTCCATGGACCGGGTTCGCTTTGATGGGACCAAACCGGCAGAACTCTTCTCCTTCATGTGCCGGTTCGTCCGGTCATGCAGCGACAATAACTTCTGGGAGGGCATGGCGCTCTACCCGGTCGGCTCCTTTCTTACCGGGACAGCCGCCTCTCGGCTCAACAAAATCCTCCCTAACACGGCGGGACATATCCCGGGCCGAACTGTGGCATCCTTTCCTGAAGAGGTGCACTGGATCCTGGTCAATTACGCGGACTTCATCACCCTGAACCAAGCTGTTTCAGACGTGAACCGCGCCTCCCTGGGCGCCCATGAAGTACCTGATGCCTTCACGGCCCGCTTGCAGGACCTGGGGGAGGCCTGCGGAAATGTGTACGGCGAGGATCGCCTCAAAATGGCGTTCATCCATGGGCTACCCAAGCACTCGCAGGTGGACGCCCAGCAGTACAACCTCCAATTCAAAGAGCACACCCTGCACCAGCTCGCGTCGTTCACCCAGGGCAAGAATGAGCAGGTCAAGGCACTCCAGCGACTCCAGCCGACGCCCCGTAAGATGTACCTGGCACGACCGTCTAGTCGGGCAGGTCCCAAGACGCCGGTTCTTTCAGTGGGCGAGTCATATTCCCAGGACGGTGGTCTCCTGGAGTGCTGGCGCGGGTTTGCCACGCCCTCTACGCCCCGCGTCACCCGGGGGGGGGAACGCCCGAGCCGGGTACGGGCGTGCTGGTTGTGTAACATGGAGGACCACATCGCGGCAGCCTGTCCGGAGGTTCCCAAGGAGCTTCCGGACAAGCTCGGCAGCCAGGGTATTCAGTTAGCCCAGGCCGTCCGCTAGGAAAACCTGCAGGCCAAGGGCGCATCCACTGGACGGCGGGACCCGAAGACGGTGCACAACCTCCGGGTCGAGATCCTGCAGAGCATCCCGGAGAACCTGTACAAGGAGAGTCTTGAGGACATGGACTCCCATCCTGAGGAAGATACCACGACCAAGGGTAACTCGGAATAGAGAAACGAGATGGGGGCGGTGCGCCCGTAGGCGCCCTCCCGTCTGTTCCAGGCCCCGGTGCTCCTGTGTCGGCCTCAGTTGCATTCCTGGGCCGGTGTGGTCGTCGGCTACGAACAAAGGTAGCCGCATGGACACCGTGTGCCTGTCGGAGTACTATGCTCGTATTGCGTAAGGATAATTTCAAGGTCAGGACCACCTTGAGTTTCGGGGGTGAGGACCCGGTTCCTGTGGCGGCGGTGGTGGACACTGGGGACGGACCAAGCGTCCTCAGCGAGGACCTGCTTCCTCTGGGCTGGCGCGCACATGCCTGGCGTGTGCCTACCCGCACCCGGATCGTGGATGCCTCGAAGCAGTCTCTCAAGGCTCTCGCTCGACTCTCCCTCACCCTGCATGTACATGACAAACCTATGCACCTCCCGTTTATTGTTGTGCTGCGCCTCTCATCTCCGCTTATTATCGGATGTGACTTCCATCGCCAGTACACCAAGGCCATCCTTCCCCAGGACTGCAAGATCGAGTTGTCGACGGGTGCTGTCTCGGACATTTTGGGCTACCATCTTGGAGCCAGGGAGCGACAGTACAAGGCACCGTCCAAGACCCAGGTCAGCCCGAACGCGCTGGCGCTGGCGGGCGCAACGGTCCCCCCCCCTGGTGCCCAGACCGAGGTCCAAGAGGTGACCCGGTCGACGCGCAGTTGTCTCATCAAAGGCCGGGTGGAGTTCCTGACCAAGCACGGGCAGCACTTGGCCCACGGGCATCACAAGAAGGTGCACCGGCACGAAACCTTCTCTTTTCACCTGGTCAATCTGTGTCCCAAGGCCCCATGTTTGCCAAGGGCACCCGAGTGGGGGTCGCGGAGCCGAATAACGGCGAGGCGCGACCCCTCTCCCAAGGAGCCTTTCTGGCCGTCCAACAGGACCTCGCGGCGCGACAGGAGCTAGACACGCAGGCGACCATGGCCACGGCGAAGGGTCCACCGGAGTCTCCGGTTGTGCAGCCACCCAAGCAACCGGAGACGCCAGAGGTGAACTGGGCGGGCGCGCCCGAGGAACTCCATGTCAAGGTGCACGGACTTCTGGATAAGCTCAAGGGCATGGGGTCAGGGAAGCTGGGTGAGCTCAAGGCCACCACGCATCACATCCAGTTCTAGCCACACGCCAAACCCGTGGACTCGTCTCCATGGAGGGCTGCACCATACCGTCGCCTGGAAATCGAGGAGTAGGTGAAGAATATGCTCGACCTGGGTGTCATAGAGCCCTCAGACGCCGCGTGGTCCTTCTCGGCTGTCGTCGTGCCCAAGCCAGGTGGCCACTTCCGGTTCTGTGCGGACTACCGCCGGCTGAACGAGCGCACTTTCAAGGATGTCTACCCAATCCCGAGGATGGACGACTGCCTGGACTTCCTCGGCGACGCCACGGTGTTCTCTACCCTGGACTGTAACGCCGGGGACTGGAAGATCCCGGTGGCCGAAGAAGACAGACACAAGACGACGTTCACGTCTCACACGGGCTTGTTCCGGTCTCTCCGGCTCCCTTCTAGTCTGGTGAATGCGCCTGCGTTGTTCCAGCTGGCACTCGACATCATCATGTCTTGCTTACGGTGGCAAACGCGCCTGGTGTTCCTAGTCAACGTGATCATCTTCTCCCGGACCGTGGGCGAGCACATTCGGCACTTCCGTGAAGTCCTCCTCCTGCTGGAAAAGTCGTGTGTCTCACTCTACCCCTCCAAGTACCACCTGTTCCAGCAAGGAGTCGAGTACCTGGGGCATGTCGACCGTCCAAGTCAGCTGATGGTGAACCAGAATGACATCAAGAGCCTGGCGCAAGCCCTCTCCCCGCGTAGCCAGAGAGGGCTCAAGAGCTTCCTGGGCATGTGTAACGTGTACCGGCGTTTCATCAAGGACTACGCCCACATCGCCAAATCCCTGACCAAGCTCACTGGCAAAAACCTTCCGCACGCACTCCCTCTCCCGGATGCCGCCACTCTGGCGGCCTTCGTGTACCTTAAGAAGCGCTTGGCGCCGACTCCGGTCCTGGCGCTCCCCCTAAGTGAGGCTCTCTTCAACCTGGACACCGACGCCTGCGCCGACCAAGTCGGCTGCATGCTCCTGCGGCAAAAACCGGACAAGAGCATCCTCCCGGTCGGCTACCAAATCCGGGGAATCATTCCGGCAGAGAGAAGCTACTCTACGACCGACCGAAAATGCCTTTTCGTGGTCTGGTCCTGTTTCCTTCTCCGCCCCTCCACCAAGGGACAAGAGTTCCTGATCCGGACGGACCATTCCCGATCACGCTGGCCGCTGAACATGGACAGTGCCCAAGGACGGGTCGCTTGCTGGCGCCTCTGTTTGTCGGAGGTCCCGTACAAGCTATGCACCAGACCGGGAAGGGAGCACCACTGTGCCGACGCCATGTCGCGTCTCCCGACGCTGGCACTGGATCGGTCCGTCATCCCGGAAGAGATTCCCTGCCTCACTCTGGCTGACTGTTGCCTTGACTGGGTGGGGCCGAACTACGGAGAGCCAGAAAACGAACAACCGGACGTGCTCGCGCGCATGCCGGCCGCTCAAAAGGAGGACCAGCGGTGCCAAGATCTACGGGACAACATGGACCAGAGCGAGCAGTCACGCTTTTAGGAGATCAAGGAGGGGCTCCCCGTGCGTGTGGCACCCCTAGACAGGGCTCTTCAAGTGTACGTCTCGTTCATCCTGCGCCAGTGCCTCCTCCTGTTGGAAAACACAGTGGCGCGCGCCGGTCATCCTGGGGTCAACCGGATGTACGCCTCCATCAGGCGCCACTACTACTGGGAGTCCATGGCCGCGGACGTGTACGACTGGGCGGCCAGTTGTGCGTCTTGCGCCCGGAACAGGATTGCACCGAGGCGAGTCACGGCGATCCTCAATTTGTTCGCGGCGCCGGATCCCTTCGCAAGCCTGTCTATGGACCTCCTCGGACCGCTGAAAGAGACCAAGACCGGGTACGTCTTCCTCCTGATCATCGTAGACCGGTTCTCTGAGCTCGTAAGAGCCGTCCCCCTGGCAGGTGTCACCGCGACGGACGGCTCGTCGGCGTTCTGCCCGGACTGGATTTCCGTGCCTGGGCCCCCGGACACAGTACTGACGGATAACGGACCCCAGTTCGCCTCCCTGATCTTCCAGGGTGTGTGTATCCTCACGGGTATCCGGAACATGTACAAGTCCACGTACCACTCGCGGATCAATAGCCAGGTCGCGCGCTCTAAGAAGACGCTCTTGAACATGTTCATGCACTACATCGAAGTCCAACAGGACTACTGGGACGAACTCGTTTCCGTGTTGGCGCTGGCATACAACTCGAGGCCACACCTGACGACTTACGTGGCCCCCATGGACTTGGTCACCCCGCTGCGCCTGAGCAACTTCTCCCTGGAACGGATGCCAGACGGCATGCAGCCAGACCCGAGCCAGGCGGCGGCCGAAGCCAAGGACGCGTTCCTGGAGTCGCTCAAGGCCTTGCTCCCCCAAATACGGAACTCGATTGCCAAGACACAAGCAGGGTACAAGTGGGACTATGGAAAGAAAGTCCGCCCTCGCCCAGTATCGGTGACTAGTGGTGACTGGGTGGACCTACGGAGCCACTCCCGGAAGCGCAAGCTCGACCCTAAGGTGCACGGACCGTGCGAGGTGCTGGAGACCCACGGGAAGACCTACCTGATCGACCAAGACGGACTGCCTTACCGGGTTAGCGGCGACCACGTGGTGCCGGCGGGACCGGCCGACCCCGCGAGCCGACCCAAGCAACCGCAAGTGGAAATCCCGGACGCGCTCCAACCTGGTGGGTCCGAGTTCGTGTTCGAGCGATTCGTGGGCCACACCTGGGACGAGGAGGGGGTCCTCTGGTCGCTGGCACGCTGCTTTGGCTATGGGTCTGACGACGACACCTGGCAACACTCGGGTCGCCTACCGGTGGCAGCGGTGTACCGGTATTGTCGTCGCAAGGGGCTTCTCCTGCAGGACCCAGATAAGGTGTAACCGGGTCGGGACGCCCTGGAGTCGTGACAAGACAGCAAAGAGACAACAAACCCTCGTTTATGCAAGTAGTACGTCTCACGGATCAGTCCTCACTAGCGGGCCGGGAGCTACCCCGGCCAACACGAAGCACGCTCACGCTACCCAACACGACCGACACCGACCTAGGGCAGCGCGCCTCAGTCCAGACGACGACGGGTCGCAGACGGGCCCTCATAACCGGACGGGCCATCCTGGCCCCCGTAGGTACGACCATACCCACGTGTGTTCTCACCCGGGGTTCTCGGCCGAGGACGCGACTCGTACCAGCCATGTCCCCAAGTCTGGTTGCCGCCACCGCCGGTGCCACGCTGGGGACTTCCAGGGGCATCCTGATACCAAGTCGCGTTGGCTCCCGCGGCCCCCTTCGGACGATCACCGGTGCCCGACCCACGGGCGCGCCAAGCCCCGGCCTGCTGCAACCTCCGAAGGTGGTTCTCCTGTCGCTGCTGGTGGATGTTCAGCAGGCGCCATTGATGGTCCTTCCCGCCGGCACGGGACGTCCCCTGCAGGACCGCCTCCCGAGCACCCGGGTCCCCCACTGGGTGAGGCTCCGCCCAGGTGAGCCAGTCGTTTGTCAAGCTCCCATGAAAGTCGACCAGGCAGACCAAGAGCACACTGGTGGGGAACCCAGCCGACGCCCCACGGAGGCGCCCGACAAGACGCTTCAGCCAGGCCTCACCCTCCGACTCCAGTGTCGCCGAGGTATCCGACAGGGGTGAGGGGCCAACGGCAAGCTGTTGGTTGTCGCAACCCGGGCCTCGGTACTCACAATGGGATTCGCAGGGTCCTCCCGAGACGAAAAAGCTATCGTCGCCAAGGTGACCATGCTGGCCAGGAGGGAAGCTCGGGGCGGCGGGAACAGTTTCTGACCCGCGAGGGGCAGACTACCCGAGGGCGAAGAGCCAGAACCACCGGTTCGCTGCGCAACGGCGGACGCCCACCCCGACGGGACCCCGACAGACGCGAGTGGAACTTGGGCGCGACCCAGAGGCACCTCCGGCGGGACTGCCATGCAAGACGACGGGATCGAGTATGCCGCGGGGTCAAGGGGGTCCTGGATGACGATGCGAACCCCGTCGGTGTCGCGTCGGGTCACCACCGTGAGCCACCCATCCCGGTCCCGACGGGAAGTATCAAGACGGCGCACGGCGTCGTGAAAGACTTGGTCCTCGACCGGGAGAGCCACCCGCAGAGCCAGCACGGCCTGGAAGAAGTCCAAGGCATCGGCGTTGTCACCGGCGAGCTCCTACGGCTCGAGCTGCTTGTCAAAGCCAAATAGGGCGTCCGAGAACAGCCAGAAACGGCCGACACGCGCCTCCTCGTACCAGCAGTTGCACGCGATCACCAAGTACTCGGTCACCCAGATGGCCATCGTGACCGAGTGGGCGTCCCGACACGACCGGTAGACCACATCCCGGGCGTAGTAAGCCACCAAGGAGCCCCCAGTGGTGAACGCAATAGAGGTCTCCATCTGGGCGAACCAAGTGGGCACCGCCGGGAAGAACTGGGTGCACATCTCCGGGGGAAGGCGCCAAAACTCTTGATGGTTCCAGCTGATCCGGAAGCCCCGGCGACGCGCCCGCTGCTCGGAGTTGGCATGCGATGACGGGGGCATGATGGGAGGCCGACTCCAGTACTGACCAGGCATCGGCATGTAGCCCGTGGCCCGGCTTCCCCACAAAAAAATAACTGCGTTCTCACCTCCCTCCTCCCTGTTTGCGCCTTCGCTCGGCAGGTGTCCCTATCTGTTCCTGTGGGCAGGGGTGACATGGCGTTGCATGCGACACAGATTCCTGAACGTCTGTCCCGTATCTAGTATTCCGATGCGTTGTGCATTGATAGTGAGCGACACAAAGTACGATAGGCCGCAGGAACCAGTAGAGTTGTTCAGATTTGGGCCGGTGATGTGCAATCACGTAATGTCCTCACGTCATGCACCTGCTGCATCGCAAGCCGAAATCAGAGCAAGCGTTAGAGAGGGCAAGGCCACACACCACTTACACTCGATGTGAGCCAGCTGGCCCTCTCAGCTGTTCCAGGCGGTTTGCTATATTGGCAGCCCGATCGTTGCGCTTCTGCCGGGACCGAGAAGATAAGGCAATGTGCATGGCTTCTGCCAACTCCGCCGAGTTCGTAACATGTCCTACGCTGGACGAACCAAATATCTCGCCCGCTCGAATCGCGCCAGCATACATCCTGGACTCACGAGGGTCCTGCTCAGCGCGAAGCCCGCGCGCGTACTCCCAATGAAACATCTCTTGTCGATGATTTCGCGAGACTGCGGCCGGTGAATTTGGTCCCGAATGGGCGTCCAATGCGCGGTCCAGCGCGTCAGCGCGTCCTGCAGAGGTCATTTCGACAACGCCTGGTTGCTGCGCCACCGCACGCTGTCGCTCAATTTCATGGTCGGCGTAGGTGGCCGCCGTCGCCTCGAGCCTGGCGGCCGTGGCGGCGCGCACAAGGTGAACGGACTGAGATTTCTCACAGACCAGTACTTCAACCGTATAGGAGGCTTGTCGCAGTTTTAGGATTGACCGCCGTCCCGTTGCCGACTCGTTCAGCTTGTACGCTTTGGAAAGAGACATAGTGATCGGGTGATGCCCTTGCTTTTGACAGAGTGCGCAGCTTCAAACAAAGAGTGCGAGAAAACAGGAAACCAGAAGACCATACATCGGAGTCTCGCCACCTCAGTAAGGCACTCGCAACAAACGGAAGTTGACCCTGTGTCAAAAGAGGAGACTGTCCCTCAGCTCCATACAAGCATGTAAGGCGCCACCCAGGAAGTTACAATGGCTTCGTGGTGCCCTTCTGCTTTGCGGTCCTCCCCGAGCACGAGCAAGACTCTCTCTTAAAATCTGCGGGGTCCTCTGGGCTGGACGTGCACTCTAGATTCACGGCACGGCAGCGCTAAGTGTTGTGTCCTCGCTCCTTCTCGTATCGAGGACGATACGATAGCACGGTGCAGCCGTGCCCGATGTCACCGTCGCCTGCACCGTCATCCGAATCAGAGTCGGAGGCCCCGCCCGATACGGACAACAGCCGCGCGGGCGAAGCACACAGCACGGGTGGAAGGGTTCTGGCAGCGGGCGCGATACCCTATGTCTTGGTGTGGCCCTTGGGGGCCAGACCTTCTACATCTCCTTTGGAGCTGTTGACAATATGAGTGTCCCAGCTATACTGGGCGCATCCTTTATGGATATCGCAACAGAGAATATTGCGACTCAGGAGCAACATGCGGAGCTCCGCCATGGTACCAAGGTACCTATCCGACGAGACGGTGCCCGCAAGGGGCACCCGATCGCGTCCTTCAGCGCGGTATGTGCGTGCCCCCAAGGGGGTACGGCTAAGCTAAGGCCAGCAAGAAAGACTTGGGTAAAACCCGGGACTATTGCACATATCCCCGTGAAGGGTAAC
>Ga0209093_1000353_pt1 | contig 24322 bp, 15 predicted proteins | sample SidtaG_4_FD_187450 | JGI IMG/M metagenome (GOLD analysis project Ga0209093, IMG submission 187450) | Marine algal microbial communities from Sidmouth, United Kingdom - Sidmouth_Male1 metaG (SPAdes) (version 2) | ecosystem: Host-associated > Algae > Red algae > Unclassified | place: Sidmouth...
TGACGTTTATTTTGAAATGAATCGAATCAAAAATGACGCGAATACTCACTGTATTTAAGGATTTTTTGGTGAAGAGTCATTTTAAAAGAAATACTCAAAAAAGTAAATAAATTTGTGAAACAGTGTACTAAGTGCGGTTCATTTCCGTTGGAATTTGGATATTAAAATTTGGAATTTGAAACAATTATGGCAGAATTTTGGGAAGCAATCGGCGTCATGTTTCTTTCGACTTTGAAACATACATTAGTGGGCGTACCGTCGGGTTTTGCTGCTGGATTTAGTACGCTCGAAGTCATGCTCTATACCGCTATCGGTGGAGTGATTGGTGTGTTTTTCTTTATGTACTTTGCCAGCTCGACAAAAAAAACTTACCTATGGTTTTTGAAAAAACGTGGCATCACACCGCGCAAATTTACCAAAACCAACCGCTTTATCGTGCGCATCAAACAACGCTTTGGTTTATACGGTTTAGCATTTATTACGCCTCCCTTGATTTCAGTCCCGGTAGGAGCGATTATCGTCGCTACGATTTATAAAAACAAAATCAGAGCATTCACTTTTATGGTAGTTGGTGTGCTTTTTTGGTCGATATTAGGCTCGTGCATCGTAGGTCCTATCGCCAAACTGATAGCAGGAAATTGATAATGATTAACGGTTAATGATTAGTGATTGGTGATTGGTGATTAATGTTTTTTCAGTCTAAGTGAAAGAAATTAAATAAATTGTTCCATAATGCGCCGTAATTTTTTCTTCTAAAGAATTCAAAAAATCGTTGCATAGCCATAGCTACGGAACTATTTTTTGTATTTTTTAGAAGGAAAAAGAACAAGCATAATGGGGCAAGTTATTTATTTTCTTTCACTAAGTATCAGGAACAAAATAAATGTATATTCTCGACTTGTTCTTTTTCCTTTATACTTCACCAAATTTTCCTTAAATACAGTGAGTATTCGCGTCAAATTTGGTTTGTCTAAAGAAAAAATAACGACGCGAAGAATGTACATTTATTTAATCCCTGATACTAATTTTCAACTCGTATGATAAAAAATATTTTTAGTAGGGTAGAGGTAAGTTCTCAACGAATGAATTTTGAATGAAAGAATGAAGAAGTTTTAATTTTGTGATTTTTGGATAATATTTACTGGTTTTAGTGGAAAATGATTCATTCATCCCGATAATTATCGGGACATTCATTCTTTCATTGAGAATTTACGGGTAGAGTACTAATATATCATACCTTATTGCAACCTTTTAGTACTTATGTCCTACTATTAAGGTAGAAGATTTTATTTTTATTTTAATCGGTAAAAAAAACAACACGCATAGTATACCCGTCTTGTACCAGCAAGGCGGGTATTTTTTTGCCCAAAAATGAAAAAAGCCATGAATCATAATGATTCATGGCTTTGTATTTTTTATGAAAAAAGATTGATATAATGATAGTATTAAGTATCAGGAACAAAATAAATGTACATTCTCGACTTGTTCTTTTTCCTTTACACTTCCCCAAATTTTCCTTAAATACAGTGAGTGTTCGCGTCAAATTTGGTTCGTCTAAAGAAAAAATAACGACGCGAAGAATGTACATTTATTTAATTTCTTTCACTAAGTACACCGTCCAAAAAGTTTCTTCACTTTTTGAAGTATTTCTTTTGAAATGACTCTTCCCCAAAAACTCCTTAAATACAGAGCGTATTCGCGTCATTTTTGGGTCGATTCATTTCAAAATAAACGTCAAAAAATGTAAATAAATTTATAAAACAGTGTACTAAGTTTTGCGAAGCAAAAACAATATCAATTCAACAATCTAACAATTCAACAATTCAACAATTTTCTCTATTGCTTCACCCATTTTCCGTGGTCGAAGATGTTTTGTTGAGCATTTTCGAGTGCGTAAGTGTACAGACCCGTTGGAAGGTGGTTAATACTAATAGCAGCGTTGTCTGTCGTTTGTCCTATATAGACTTGCTTGCCAAAAGTATCGTATATTCTGACGGTGTAAGTCTCCGCTTGTGCAGTCGTAAAAAACAATTGCTTAGCTGCAGGATTGGGATATACGGCTGCTTTTTGTACGGGCATTTGGTAAGTGAATACCAATTGACCTTCTTCGTTGGCATCTACTGTGTGAGCGAGTAGGGCGTTACCATTGGCATTTGGCGCAAGCAGACCGCTTGGGGTGATACATGGAATATCGTCAGGAATACCTGCACCGCTTTCAATAGGATTGATGGGGACAATAGTTTGTACCGTTTGGTTTTGCCCTATGGATGTAGAGAAACTACCGTTTGTATTAAATACATCAGCATTCAAAACAGAATTTTGTAGTGTATTAGAAGGGATATTGACAGAAAGTGTAGGTATAGTTGTAGTGGTGGAGTAGGTTTCGCATACTGTACCATCTTCTGCTATCAGTTGAATGCTGCTGCCTGTCACTTGAGAGGTAAATTGTGGGTAGATAGTGATAGTTGTTTCAACGATAGGGCAATCTGGTAATATCTGGAGTATAGGAGTATTTACACTACTGACATCAAGGCTAACGATACCAACAGGAATAACGAGTGGCTCACATCCAGTATTGATAATTCCTCGGATGTCTATGGGAGTACAACCGCCTCCAGTGGAGTAGTTTGAGTCGTCGTAAAATTTATAATTTATATTACTGCTGATGTCCTCTGCAGTTGAATTTGCAGGGAAATTGGAAAATGTAGTACCATTATTTGTGCTATAAAAAAGCGCAGCATAGCCGGGAGTCCCACCTGCTACCGACAGGTCAGTATCGACTGTACAGTTATCGAGAGTAATTTGAAAATCTTCACCCGAACATGCCGTTACGGGTTGAGGGCTAACGGATGAGCTACAGTAAGCAGCCTCGGATATAGTCATGCAGGCTTCAAAAATGCCAGAATAAAAATCGCTACTACAGGCACTTTCTGTATAGGTATGACAAACCACATACGATTCGCCGATGGTAAGTCCTCTCGCTCTACCGGGATAAGTATTGATAGGTTGTTCGAGATTGACAGCGGAAGGAGTGCTGCATGTATTAGCTTTATATAATGAAAGGCTACGATTGATGCAGCTAGAACTACCCGCATTTAAATAGGTAACGTATGACGCCTCAACAGATGAAGCAGTATACTGTGTACAAAGCGTGTAAGATGAACCACTTCCAGCACCTAATACATATGGTGAGGTATAGCCGTAGTACTGGCATCCTGTTCCTGAACCATCGCCTCCCAAGGTAGAATGATGCGCAGAACCAGGAAAGTCGTCCACTTCATAGACAACATTGCCACAATCATTGCCTGAATTGACAGCATGGCAAGAGGATGCGCAGGAAGATGCATTTGAAGCGGAATTAGATTTGTTGTGATTAAATGATTCTTCGGTGTTAAAGTCATTCATACAGGAAACATCATTCATATTTGCATAGGTCACATTAGCCCATAGAAAGGTCATTGTCGTTGCCATAGCAACGAGGAGCAAAATCTTTTTCATAACGATACTTAGGTTTTAGGTTCTACCTATCAAAGGGGGATGGGTGTGGTAGAAAACTATGTTATTACATTAGTTTTCAATAGTGGCGAGTGGTATAATAGTTCGATACAAATATAGGGGGAATTTACTTAGAAAACAATTGGTATAAAATGATATGTGTCTATTTTTAGTGATATGATGACTGTTATCTTTGTTACAAATTAAGAACTAGCATTAAGTGTTTAGTGTGGAGATAAAATTGAATCTTTTTTTTGGGAATAGGTTTTTATGTCCATTTTGATTTTTATTTATTTGTTTAATGTTGTATATTTAATCTATTGAATGTTAAAAGTTTTCAAAAGGTAAATAAATTTTATTCATAGTGTTGCTACGAACGTGAATGAATGTGAAAGAAATTGAATTTTAAGTTTAGAAGTAACTTCACAGTCGCTTTTTACGTTGGATTTACATAACAAAAGCTAATTTTAAATGTCACAAATTGATGAAAAGTGAATTTTTCTTTTGACATAAAACTGACAAAAGAAAGTTGTGACAGAGTAAAAATAACACATTGAGGGTGATTTGAAGGGCAAAATATTAATTTTTTGTAGGAAATAATGCGAATGAAAGATTATATTTTTTGTAAATAAAACATATTTTTAGTTTCAATTAATTGTTGTAAATAATGATGTAATGGGTCATAGAAATTAATCTATAAGCTCACTAACAATTAACTATAAGTTATTATTTTGTAGATAGTATTTATTTTAAAATAAGATATTTTTGTTTTAGATGATTTAATTAGGGCAATAAAAAGACACGATTATTTATCTTTAGCCAAAGAGTATTAACATTGTAACTTAACACGGGTGTTATTCCGTTATAACAAGCTGCTGAATACTGTTTTATGGTTTTAGACCATAGTTATGTCACATTTTTTTTTAAAAAATGGACATTATTTGATTTTTTTTGTGTGAATAATTTTTTTTTAGCTAAATTCACCCCCGAATCTAATTTTAGTAAACAATTTTTTATTATATCATTTAGTAATTCCAAGTGCACCTTTTCTATGGGAAATTTTACATTTTATCTAAATCGAATGAGGGCAAAGCAACAAAGTTTGTTGCACCTCAATAGCATGTTCAAACGATGTTTGAGTATGCTAACTTTACTACTGACGACGCTTGTGTTATCCGCACAATCCAGTTCCAATGTGAACGCGTCAAACAATATTGCACCTGATGCTGATGCAGTGGAAACTGCATTAGCCTGTGGTTTAAGTCTTGACCACGAAGATGTTTACTGTGGGAACAGTGAGTCAGGTGTTATTACTGTCAACCTCTCCACAAATGAGGTTGGTGATTTTACACTTAATTGGACTACAGACGCTACACCAATTCCAAGCTCTACTGTTACAATAACAGCGGGGCAAATTGATGGTGATACAGGACTGTTCCAAGGTGATGTTGTCACTATCGAAGGGCTTACACCGGGTGTCTATAACCTTACAGTTACAACGCCGGAGGGATTGACCTGTTTCGCACAAGCTACCATTTTTGTAACGGATTTTCAAGCTCCTATTATCACCTGTCCATTACCTATAGTAGCGAATGCTCCCATAGGAGCGTGTGAAATTACTATTGATGTTTCTAATTTAGCAATAGCCACTGATTCTTGTGGTGTTATAATAGAATCTGACATACAAGAGGTTACAGCTGGAGTTGGGGTAACTAATTTCCCTGTAACTTACACAGCTACAGATGGTAGTGGTAACGTCACGACTGCAACATGTGATATCGAAGTTACTGTGAGGGATGAGGAAGGACCTACTATCCAATGTCCTACTTCTATTAGTGTCGATACAGATGATAGCGAATGTGGCGCAGTTGTAGAATGGGGTGTTACAGCAGAAGACAATTGTCCCGGAGTCGTGGTTACGACTATGTGTATATTCCCCGACACTACTGATCCAGTAGCTTGTATGTCAGGTATGGAATATCCAATAGGAACAACCCTTGTACTGGGTACTGCAACAGATGCCTCGGGCAACCAAGCCAACTGTGCCTTCGAGATTATGGTAGCTGACGGAGAACCTCCAGTTGTTGACTGTCCGACTAATATTACTGTAAGTAATGATGCAGGCGAGTGTGGAGCTATTGTTAACTTCGCTCCTACAGCGACTGATAATTGTGGTGTCGTATCTAATAGTACTGACATTGCTTCGGGTACTTTCTTTGAACTTGGTACTACTACAGTAACCTACACTGCTACTGATGCAGCAGGGAATAGTACTACTTGCGATTTCACAGTCACTGTTGTAGATAATGAAGACCCTATTCTTGTGTGTCCGGCAGATGCCACGATAAATACCAGCTCAAATGGCGCAGGAGATTGTGCAGCAGCTGTTCCGAATTTTATACCTGGCTTGACAGCAGGAACAAATGGTAGTTTTTCCGGCAACTGTTCGGCTACCGTTACTCAAAGTCCTGCTCCCGGAACCCTATGGGGTGCCGCACATGGCGATACACAAGCTGTTATTATTACAGTAACGGATGTTAATGGAAATACGGCTACTTGCGAAGTTACATTAACTTTACAAGACGATGAACGTCCAACATTGACCTGCCCGGTGGCTGCCATCAGCGTTGGAAACACTGATGGACTTTGTAGTGCAGTCGTTAATTTTAACGTAAGCGCAAACGATAACTGTACCGTTGCCCTGGCGGGTTCACATGCCTCAGGCGATACCTTCCCACTCGGTACTACAACAGTAACTTATACTGCCACAGATGCCGCAGGAAATACGAGAAGTTGTTCTTTTAATATTAGTGTTAGAGATAATGAGGAACCAAACGTCTCTTGTCCATCAAACATTGAGATAGATAACGACCCCGGAGAATGTGGTGCAATAGCTACGTATAATACATCTTTCACAGACAATTGTCCAGGCGGAACAGATATGATAAGTCATGCATCTGGTTCTTTCTTTCCTGTAGGTACAACCACTATCACATACTCTGCGTTGGATGCATCTGGATTGAATGGTGCAATATGTACTTTTGACGTAATTGTCAATGATAATGAACCACCAACAGTAGATCCACAGGATGTTACAATGCAGACTGGTGATAATGATGTATATGACTGTATAGTTACTGTACCAAACTATGAAGATCCTATTGTAGACGGTGCGCCGAATCCATTATATAATGCAGACGATAATTGTAATGTAACAGTTACACAAGACCCAGCACCCGGAACACCATTTGAAGATGGTGGCGTATGTGCTGAACCAATCGTAGTTACGATTACAGCTACTGATGGAATAACTGCTGTAATAGAAACAGCAACAGTTACGTTAGAAGATAATGTTGACCCATTAATCACTTGTCCTGCGAATATTACAGTAACACCTGATGCAGGTGATTGCGACGGCGAAGAAGTTACTATACTTGTTCCTGTATTTGTAGAGCCTATCCTTGATGCAAGTGGCAACCCAATTGCACCAACCAATCCTGCTGACCCCGATACGGGTGCATACACAGACGATTGTGATTGCGTAACGCTATCAGGTCCTCTTGTTGACGATGCTTCTGTAACGTTTGACGATACTAACACGGGAACATTCCCAATTGGTACAACAACAGTAAGCTACACGGCTACGGATGATGCAGGGAATTCAGCTGTTTGTACATTTACTGTTACCGTATTGCCTCCAGAGACAGTAGTCGTATGCAACGGTTCAGATATATCAAGTGCGACACTTGATGCGGATACAAATTGCGAAGCAACGCATAGCTGGCCTTCACCAACAGTTGAGGCTTGTGATACGAGTACGCCTATTAGTGCAACTTGTGTTTATCCTGATGGAACAGTAGCATCTTGTGCTGCTGGCGATACTTTCCCATTGGGAACTACACAGATTACTTACCCAAGTGCGTCACAGTGTAACTTGAGTGTTACAGTAGTAGATAATACACCACCAACAGTAGATCCACAAGATGTTACAATGCAGACTGGTGATAATGATGTATATGACTGTATAGTTACTGTACCAAACTATGAAGATCCTATTGTAGACGGTGCGCCGAATCCATTATATAATGCAGACGATAATTGTAATGTAATAGTTACACAAGACCCAGCACCCGGAACACCATTTGAAGATGGTGGCGTATGTGCTGAACCAATCGTAGTTACAATTACAGCTACTGATGGTGTTTCTACAGTTACAGAAACAGCAACGGTTACATTAGAAGATAATGTTGACCCATTAATCACTTGTCCTGCGAATATTACAGTAACACCTGATGCAGGTGATTGCGACGGCGAAGAAGTTACTATACTTGTTCCTGTATTTGTAGAGCCTACCCTTGATGCAAGTGGCAACCCAATTGCACCAACCAATCCTGCTGACCCTGATACGGGTGCATACACAGACGATTGTGATTGTGTAACGCTATCAGGTCCCCTTGTTGACGATGCTTCTGTAACGCTTGACGATACTAACACGGGAACATTCCCAATTGGTACAACAACATTAAGCTACACGGCTACGGATGATGCAGGGAATTCAGCTGTTTGTACATTTACTGTTACCGTATTGCCTCCAGAGACAGTAGTCGTATGCAACGGTTCAGATGCATCAAGTGCGACACTTGATGCGGATACAAATTGCGAAGCAACGCATAGCTGGCCTTCACCAACAGTTGAGGCTTGTGATACAAGTACGCCTATTAATGCAACTTGTGTTTATCCTGACGGAACAGTAGCACCTTGTGCTGCTGGCGATACTTTCCCACTGGGAATTACACAGATTACTTACCCAAGTGCGTCACAGTGTAACTTGAGTGTTACAGTAGTAGATAATACACCACCAACAGTAAATCCACAGGATATTACAATGCAGACTGGTGATAATGATGTATATGACTGTATAGTTACTGTACCAAACTATGAAGATCCTATTGTAGATGGAGCGGCAAATCTATTATATAATGCAGCGGACAATTGTAGCGTAACAGTTACACAAGATCCTGCACCGGGAACACCATTTGAAGATGGTGGCGTATGTGCTGAACCGATCGTAGTTACAATTACAGCTACTGATGGTGTTTCTACAGTTACAGAAACAGCAACGGTTACATTAGAAGATAATGTTGACCCATTAATCACTTGTCCTGCTGATATTACAGCATTGGATGGTTGTGATGGCGCAGAGGTGACAATCCCCGTACCTGTTTTCGTTGAGCCAATACTTGACGCGAGTGGCAACGCTACCACACCAACAAATCCTGCTGATCCTGCTACGGGTGCATACACAGACGATTGTGATTGTGTAGTTCTTAGCGGACCTACAACAGACAATGGTGTAGTGCTTGATGCAAGTAATACAGCTACTTTCCCACTTGGTGTTACTACATTGACTTATACAGCTACTGACGCTGCGGGCAATACTGCTACTTGTACATTTACAGTAACAGTAGATACACCAGCATCCGTAATTGTATGTAATGGTTCAGATGAAGCAAGTGCAACGTATGATGCTAACGAAAATTGTGAAGCACTACATACTTGGCCTTCACCTACAATTGAAGCTTGTGATTCAAGTACACCTATTCCTGCTACTTGTTTATATCCTGACGGAACATCTGCGCCTTGTGCTTCAGGTGATGCCTTCCCACTCGGAACAACGGATGTAACTTTTGCAGATGCAGACCAATGTAACTTTACTGTAACAGTAGAAGATACACCACCGACATTTGATGCAGACCCAGCAGTCATTCCTACGAGTGATAATGGCGTTTACGATTGTGGTGTAGAAGTACCTAATTATATAGATGCTACATTAGCAGATGGTTCTGCAAATCCATTCTGGATTAATCTAGAGGATAATTGTGGAGCAGTAGCAACACAAGATCCTGCTCCGGGTACTGTATTTGGTACTTGTCATGAAGATACACAAGATGTAGTCATAAATATATTTGATGACAACAACGGTGACGGTGTAGCTGACAACACAACTGTAGTTGATACAGAAACAGTTACAATTACATTAATTGATGATGTAGACCCACTCATTGCATGTCCTGCCAACGTTGTTATCAATACATCCGAATGTGAAGGAGTTGATTATACAGCACTTCCATTTAATTTAGTTGAAGAAACTTTAGATGCTGATGGTAATCCATTACCATTAGACCCATACACATATGCAGACGATTGCAGCACAGCTGCGGGTTGTTTAGAATTTGAATTAGTAGATAGCGAAGGTGTTACTTTAGCAGATGGTGACTCTGGTACAGGTACATTCCCTCCAGGAACTACTACACTTACATATACAGTAACTGACGGTGCAGGTAACACTGCAACATGTAGCTACACTGTAACTGTAATCGTTGAAGAGATGTTTACGCTCAACTGCCCAAGCAACGTAAAAGTACCTAATGATTTAGGCGAATGTGGAGCTGATGTATATTGGAATCCACCTATCGTAACCGGTAGTTGTACAGGTGATAGTGGAGGCTCTGCTCCTGCTACATCTTGTGTATACCCAGATGGAACTACCGGTCCTTGTGGCATTGGCAGCTTCTTCCCTGTAGGTATTACCGTAGTTACTTACGAAGGCGTTATGCCTGCTTGTAGTTTTGAAGTTAGAGTACTGGATACTGAAAAACCAATTATTGAATGTCCTGAAGACATCACGGTTTCTGTTGCTGGTGCAGGTTGTAAAGCATGGGTTTCATGGAACAAACCTACGCCAAGCGATAATTGTGGAGTTGTTAGCATGAATGGTACACATATCAATACAGGTATGTACTTCTTAGTTGGTACTACAACTGTTATCTATAAAGCTGCTGACGCAGCAGGTAACACGGGGACATGTAACTTCACTATCACAGTAATTGACGATCTTGACCCGGCGGCTTCTTGCCCTGATGATATTACATTAGCTGCACCGGGTACAGCAACTTGGACACCACCAAATCCGGTGGACAACTGTGTTGCCGACGGTGTATTGATACAAGCAACTCACGAGCCGGGTGCTTTCTTCGACGAAACCACTACTGTAACTTATATGTTTGAAGACGCTGCGGGCAATATTGATGAGTGTTCATTCACAGTCAATGTAGATGCTGGTGCTTCTCCAAGAGTAGCAGGTAGAGTAGCTATGGAAGGTGCTTCAATGAATGGCGGTGGTATGATGAGAGATGACTTACGTATGTCTCCTCTAATGCCTAATTCATTTGGACTTGTTACTCCATACGGCGGTTCATCTGCTACTAGCACAATTACGTTGTCAGGAGCAAGTAACACCAACTCGGCAGTAGACTGGATACTTATTGAAATCAGAGATGCAAATAATCCTGCACAAGTCTTGATGACAAGATCTGCTCTCGTACAAAGAGACGGAGACATCATGGCTGCTGACGGTTCTTCTTCGATTACTTTGGCTGGATTGAGCAATGGCAACTACCACGTTGCTGTTCGTCACCGTAACCACTTGGGCGTCATGACCGCTACACCTGTTTACTTGGATGCTAACGCACCAATGTTAGACTTTACAGATGCTAACTTCCAAACTTGGGGTACTGATGCACGAGTAAATGTCAATGGTAAAATGGTTATGATTGCAGGTGATGCCACTGGCGATGGTGCTGTTACTGCAGCTGACCGTTCAGATATCTGGAACAACCGCAACACTCAATCTTACATGACGCAAGATTGTGATATGAATGGAGCTACTACGGCAGCGGATAGAAATATTTCTTACAATAATAGAAATACTATCGAGCAATTGCCACAATAAAATTATTACGTGGAGGGGTGTACGCACCTCTCCACACCTAATTTTGGCTTAAGTACTTAGACAGGTTTAAATTTAATAATTTGACGTGTTAGTTTTTTCGATAGTTTTTCTTACAAAATTCGCACATAGCCTATGCTACGTAAGAATTTTTTAAGGGAAAATAGCGGAAAAAGAATCCGTCAAAAATTGAACTTAGATTTGTCTAAGTACTCATATTAAAAAAATATTGAAACAAGTTTTCATTTAAAAGAAAAATAATAATGCGTTATATAAAATATATCCTTTTTAGTGCAGTTCTACTGCTGGCTTTCCAAGCGAAAGCACAAGTAAAAGCTGTCCTATCAGTTGAGAATGAGACTGTTGTAAACGGTAATTATGAATTTACTATCATAGTTCGTACTGCCGACGACAATACTGATGGACCACTTTACTTAGGTAATGCTGATTTTGTATTCGATTACAATGCCAGCCTCTTTACCAATCCGACATTTGAAACAATAGATAATTCTACTGCTTTAACAAATAGCGAAGGGCAAGATGCTACGGTAAATCTTCTGGTAGATTTGAATCTGAGTGCAATGCAGTTGAATACATCAGGACAAAGTACGGTATCTAACGAGATGCTTATCGTGAATTTGAACGGAATCAATCCTGCTGACGCCGATGCTTTGATGAGCAATGTACCAAAAATAGACGGTACATCTTGTGTATACAAAATCGGTGAATTTCGTATCACAGGTTTGAATGACCCATCGACTACTGACGTAGATTTGACATGGATAGTAGATGGACCTATACCAACTGATGTTTATTCATACAATATGAGTACATTGGATGGTACACAAGCAAATCTCCGTTTCGAAAACGGTGAATGTGCAAGCACATTACCTGTCGAGTTACTTGCCTTAGAAGGACAGAATAAGGGTGACTACAATCAATTGTACTGGAAAACAGCTACTGAGCAAAACAGTGATTACTTTGAAGTACAAAGAAGTACTAACGGTACAGATTTTATAAGACTCGGTCAAGTAGAAGCTGCAGGAACTTCACTTCAAGTACGTTCTTACGATTTTCAAGATAATCGACCGCATATTGGCATTGGTTACTACCGCTTGAAAATGGTCGATACAGATGGCAGCTTTACTTACTCAAACGTAGTAGCGATTGCCATTAGTCTCAGAGACAATGTTGCTGTATTCCCTGTTCCCACTTCACATGCACTCAACGTGGTGTATGATGCCGCTGTTACAGGCGAAATCACGGTTAATGTCGTAGATGCTTTGGGCAAAACCTTGATGACTAATGTTGAAAACACTGGACAAGGATTCAATCAATTCGAGTACAATGTTAGCCAACTTCCGGTTGGAACATACTTCATCACTATTTTTGATGGTAGCGAAGCACCTATCGTGCGTCCATTTATCAGAAAGTAATATACGCAACACGAGCTTTCAGTTCGTAGCGCAATGCGACTTTCTAAGTCGCAGAAATATGAAAGGGGATTTTACGAAAGTAAAATCCCCTTTTTCTTTATATGGTTCTTTCACTAAACAATGTACTTAGCAGTCGGGGGGCGTCTTGGCTGAGCCGAGCCGGGACGAGTAATAGATGAAGAGTAGTGATAAAAGATAATTTGGCTGCTTACAAATTATGGTTCTTTGACACATGTGGTGATTATTTGTTTTTCGTCTGTTCGTTTGTTTTTTGCGTGAGGGATAGGAGGTGTTGTTTGAACGAAATGTAGCGATAGCGGAATGGAGAGAGTGCCGGATAGCCCGACCCCCGACTGATAAGGAGGGGGACACGCCCTAACTACTTATTACGACGAACGGAAGCTAGCGTTACGTTAGGGAATACGAGAAAATAATCTACCCGTCTGAATTGTTCTTTTTCTTATATGTTTCACTAAATTCTCCTTGCGTAGCTCGGCTATGCGCGTCAAATTTAGCCAAACATATAAAAAAAATAACGGCTTCATTTGGGGTAGATTATTTTCTTCCTCTTCCCTTATTTCCTAAACGCCCCAATATCTGTAGAAATTCCAAACTGATGCACCGTACCTGCCAAGTGATAAACCGCCAATCCGTAGTCAATTCTAAATTTTTTGACCTTAATACCCAACCCGGTAGAAAAACCTGCTAAACTGCGTAATTTATTGACATTCAATTCGGCACGGCGCAAGTGATTATACCCAAAACGAATCCGAAAATTATCCGCTTTACCAGCCAATAATTCACCATTGAATATGAAATGGCGGAAAAAATTATCCGTCCAAACCACAAAACGATTCGCATCCTGCGGCGTATCATCAAACAGTGAAGTCGGTTCGACCTGATTCGGGTCATCATAACGAATATTCCAACGCTGCAAATTATGAGCAATTATCGAAAAACGAAGCGGTAAGTACCGCAAGCGTTTTGATACACCAGCTTGCACCTCAAAAGGCATATCCTCACGGTTGCCATCAACATAGGTACTGAGTTGTGTGCCGAAATTTTTAAATACCATCGTAGCTGTAAAATTAGCAGCCGTATCTGCATACATCACCGCAGCGTCGGCAGCCACGCCGAGCGAATTATACGATTCGAGGCGCGAATAAATCGTTTTGAGATTGATGCCATAAGAAATCTGTTCACTGTACTGTCGTCCTGCGCCGACATTAAATACATACTCGGCAGCACCAAACTCACCTGTTTGCAAACCCGTTTCATCGGCTGCCGTAAAATCACCATAGGTGATATATTGCAAACCTGCATTAAAGGTCGTTTCCAATTTATCCAAATGAAAACCGTAGCCCAAAAAGCCATAATTAATTTCTGCGGCATAAAAAGCAGAATTGAAAGTTACTTGTTTGTGCATCAGTGGGTTGAGTGCGGCGGGGTTGCCGTAGGCAAGCGCATTATCATCATCTTTTACCGTAATCAAATTGCCGCCCAATGCGCTCACACGCGCCGATATAGGCAAATTGATAAATTCATACACATTATCGCCGCCGATTTGTGCAGATATTATTTGGGAAAAAATCAAAAAGAAAAATAGTGTGGTATATAGTCGCATAAATTCGTTTAATTCAAAATTCATTCATTCATTCATTGGCTTTCCAAACGGTGCTACATTGGCTGAACTGTTCTCCAGCGATTTGTCGGATTTCACAATTCATTTTGGCAATCAAATTACCGGATTCATCGTATTTTTTCAGTTCGCCGACTTCATAATTGCCGCCTTCGTAAGTTCCTTCAAATTTTAAATTGCCGTTCGTAAAATACTCTTTAAAAGCACCATTTTCTTGATTGTCTTTAAATTGAACGACTTCCCTCAATTCACCTGTTTTGTAATAAAATTTCCACTCACCGTTCATCGCATTATCTTTGTAATTGCCTATCTGTTCCACTTTACCATTGTTATAAAAAGACTGGTACAAACCCTCAAATTTTCCGTCAGCATGGGTTTCAATGATCTGAATGTCGCCATTTTTGAAATATATCTTTCGTTGCCCCGTCATTTTATTATCTACATATTGCGATTCCTCATTCAATTCGCCTGTCGGATAATAGCGTTTATACCAACCGTGCTTCGCAAAATCATCTTTACGGCGTTGATATTCAACGATTAAATTATTGTCATCATCCTGTTCTTGGATAACTTCGACGGGCTTAGAACATCCGACAAAAATCAAAATTATACTCCAAAAAGTAATTTTTCTTATTAAAATCATTTTTTATGAATTGGCTTTGTAGTTTTGCAACGTAGACGTAACGTGAGCTTCCAGCTCACTATCAAAATTATGGTTCTTTGACAATTTTTGCATTTTCTCCAATGTGGCTTTAGCCCATTGAAGTAAGTTCTTGAGAAACAATGGGCTAAAGTCACATTGGAGGAAGAAAAATCTTTTTTGCAAAAATTCTCAAAGAACCACAATTATTAACACAAAATGCGACGAGCTGGAAGCTCGCGTTACGTTAAAACGTTATAAGATCCTTAATTATTTTAAAAATATCAACAAATGGAAAATTTACAGCAAACGATAGAAACGGCTTGGGAAAACCGCGAATTACTGAAGGATGATTCGACGCAAGCAGCCATCCGCAAAGTGATTGATTTATTGGATGTAGGCGAATTACGTGTGGCGCAGCCAGTGGGCGACGATTGGCAGGTCAATGAATGGGTCAAAAAGGCGGTGGTCTTGTATTTTCCCATTCAAAAAATGGAGACGATAGAGGTCGGTCTATTCGAGTTTCATGATAAGATACCCCTCAAGCGCGACTATGCGGCGAAGGGCGTGCGCGTCGTGCCTCACGCGATTGCACGTCATGGTGCGTTTGTGCAAAAGGGTGTGATACTCATGCCGAGCTACGTCAATGTTGGTGCGTATGTCGATGCGGGTACGATGGTCGATACATGGGCTACGGTGGGTTCATGTGGGCAAATTGGTAAAAATGTACACCTTAGCGGTGGCGTGGGCATCGGTGGTGTTCTTGAACCTCTGCAGGCTACACCCACGATTATTGAAGACGACTGCTTTATCGGTTCGCGTTGTATCGTGGTGGAAGGTGTGCGTATCGGGAGCGAATCGGTACTCGGCGCAAATACCGTCATCACACAATCGACACATATTATTGATGTAACGAGTTCTGAACCCAAAGAATATCGCGGATACGTGCCGCCGCGCTCGGTAGTCATTCCGGGTACTTATACCAAGCAATTTCCGGCTGGTGAGTACCAAGTACCTTGCGCCTTGATTATCGGTCAGCGCAAAGAAAGTACAGATAAAAAGGTGTCTTTGAATGAGGCATTGAGGGAACATGCGGTGGCGGTGTGATGGTGGGCTACCCGTCTAAGTTCGTCTAAAGCGAAGCCTCGTCAGACGAATCCCTATGTTCGGAGCAAATATTTTATGCGACAAATCACGACATTTTACAACAACCTTCGTCTGCCGAGTAAACCCCACAGGCGAATTTAGACGGATAGCCTAAGGGTGTTTTTTGACAGGTACGTTTAAATTGTTTATCTTTGTTAAAAAACATGATATGATAAAACGTCTGATAGTTAAAAACTTAAATGGTCGATTTGATTTTGACCTGACTTTTCATCGGGATTTGAATATTCTCGTGGGACAGAATGGCTGCGGTAAGACGAGTTTGCTCAAATTGATGTGGTATGTGTATAGTGGAAATATTTATCGGTTTGGAACAGATGTAACGTTTGATAAGATTTGGTTGGAGACTTTTGAAGGAAACACGATTGAGTTTGTAAAAGAAAAGAGTACAAAAAGAATGAATACCAATGTATTCATTGTAAACTTTAATGATAGATACCTTGGAGACTTCGAACCGATTGAATTTGCAAGTAGAAATACAACCGTAAATGTTGCTGATACAATATCAGTAAAAATAGCCCAAAATAGCTCCATTTTTATGCCCACTTTTAGAAGGGTAGAAGGTGGATTTAATGAGACAAATAGCACACTTTCAAATGATTTGCATAAATTATCGGATTCTCTAAAGACACAGCATGGAGTTTCCAATTCAGATAGAAATATATCCCATAGATTTGTAACATCTTTATCCTCCCAAGACATTATCAATGTGGTCACCGCAAAATACTCCGACATTTCACAAGAATTAAGAAAAATAGGAGAAGCACAATCTGAATTTATATTAAAAAATACCAACAACGGAAAAGGAGCAGAAACGGCATTAAAAGACATTCAAGCGGCAGTCGAAGCGAATGACGAAAAACGAAAAGAACTCCTCCAATCCATGACCGTTTTATCTAATTTCGTTAAAAAAATTATCAAAAATAAAAAAATACAACTCACTGAAAAACTCTATCTTGGAGAAGGAGAAGTTGTAAAACCGGACAAATTATCATTCGGCGAAAAACAAATGTTGAGTTTCCTCTGCTACAATTTTTTCGCAGACGATACGATTATTATTATTGATGAACCGGAAATGAGTTTGCATGGAGATTGGCAGCGCATTTTATTTCCTGTTTTAATGCAGCAAAATGCAAGTAATCAATTTATCGTAGCAAGTCATTCACCGTTTATTTACGCCCCATATCAAGACAAGCAAATTATTCTAACTCAAAAAGAAGCTGTGACCGCGTAATGGCAAATATTCAATTTACACCAGATGAAATCATTGCGAATTTACAAGATACGCATATACCTACGGTTCTTGTAGAAGGAAAGTATGATTTTACGACATATCAAAAACTACAAGAGAAAATCGGTCTTTTAGAAGTCAATTTCATGCCCTGTGGAGGTCGCACCGCCTTACTCAAAATTTTTGAACGCCGTCAAGAATTTCCGAACAAAAAAGTCCTCTTCATTGCGGATAAAGACTTGTGGGTATTCACCGGAGTTCCAGCAGAATATGAGGAAGTTTTCTTCACACTCGGTTACAGCATTGAAAACGATTTGTACCACGATGGCAAGGCGCGATTAGAGGAATTATTAGACCAAAAAGAACTGGAAAAACGCGATAAAATTGTGAAAAGTGTCTGCGATTGGTTTGCGTTTGAAGTGGAATTATGGAAAAATAATAAGGCACACGATAACAAGTTTTCTGATGTAAAAATATTGAACGAGTCGTTGATGCCGACAAATGAAACGAATTGGAGTGCCTCTTTTTTATCAGATAGAAATTACACAAAACCAGCACAAACCACACTCAATGACCTCCAAGTCAATTACCACCTAAAATTACGCGGAAAATATATCTTTCAAATCTATGACAAAATTTTCCAAGAGCGCAAGAAAAAAGGCGTAGTTCGTTTTCAACCAAAACAACTCGCTGAAATATGTTTGCGTGTAGGAATTGCTGATAATAAATCTAATACATCTATGAATCGCATGATAGCTTACGTCAAAACATCCTTCCAAATCACCTAAGCAAAACCCATAGAAAATCCCTATCTTTGCACCAAAATTATTCATTCATTCACCATTCAAAATTCATTCATTAATACATGGCTACGCCAAAAACAGTTGCATTTTACACCCTGGGCTGCAAGCTCAACTACTCGGAGACTTCCGCTATCGGACGACAGTTTGAGCAGGGCGGCTATGGCGTGGTGAATTTTAATGAAGGCGCGGATATTTACGTCATCAACACCTGTTCGGTGACGGAGTTTGCGGATAAAAAATGCCGTAAAGTCGTGCGACAGGCATTGCGACAAGCACCTCATGCCAATGTTGTGGTGGTTGGTTGCTATGCCCAACTCAAACCGCAGGAAATCGCCCAAATTCCGGGTGTAGATTTGGTCTTGGGGGCGGCAGAAAAGTTTCGTATTTTGGATTATGTGGATGACTTGTCGAAAGCTCCCGGCAACGGACTCGTACACGCAGGCGAGGTCACAGAGGCACGGGATTTTGTCAATGCTTTTTCATTTGGAGATAGGACACGCTCGTTTTTGAAGGTGCAGGATGGTTGCGATTATAAATGTTCGTTTTGTACGATACCTTTGGCGAGAGGGAAAAGCCGCAGCGATACCGTCGAAAACGTGGTCGCCAATGCCCAAAAAATCGCCGAAATGGGCGTAAAAGAAATCGTACTAACGGGCGTAAACCTCGGCGATTTTGGCAACGGTACGGAAGTCATCGAAGGCATGAAACCCAAGAAAGAAGCTATGTTTATCGACCTCATTCGGGAATTGGATAGGGTAGAGGGCATTGAGCGATTTAGAATTTCATCAATAGAACCAAATCTCCTGACCGATGAAGTCATTGAATTTGTGGCAACTTCGCGGCGTTTTGTACCGCATTTTCACGTACCGCTTCAGTCGGGTAATGACAAGCAACTCAAAGCCATGCGCCGCCGATACAAGCGCGAATTATACGTGAGTCGCGTAGCGAAAATCAAGGAATTGATGCCGCATTGCTGCATCGGCGTAGATGTGATTGTGGGCTTTCCGAGCGAAACAGAAGACGATTTTTTGGAAACGTATCGCTTTGTAAATGAGTTGGATGTGTCGTATCTACATGTATTCACGTATTCAGAAAGAGAAAATACACTCGCTGCCGAAATGTCCGATGTCGTACCCGTACACGAGCGCAGACGCCGCAACGAAATGTTGAGAATTTTATCAGAAAAAAAGAAACGATATTTTTATAACCAACATTTAAACGAAACAAGAAAAGTGCTTTTTGAAAACAGCAAAACATCCGGACAAATGACCGGATTTACGGATAATTATATTAAAATCATCGCGCCGTATGACCCACTTTTAATTAATGAAATTGGCGAAGTAGATTTGCAAGAGATTGATAGTGAGGGAAATGTGCAAGTGGAAGTTTTGCATACTATTATAATTTAATCATTCCATACGCGATAGTGCTCTTCTCACCTGACGTTCATTCATACCGGGTTTTATTTCACAATTATTATATAATAGTTGTATGATTTCTTTGTCAATTTCTGCGTATTCGGTGACGTAGCCGAGGGAATCTTCCTCATAAAATATACTTTCTTGATAAAATATACTTTCAGGATAGTCGTCAGTATCATTGGGCAAACCTAATATCTGCGTCAACTCCTCTCTATAAATGCTACTGAATTTTCCTGTAAAAACTTCTGTATAATTCACAAAAAAAGTTGCTGATTCAATTTCACGTTTTCTGTTTACTTTGATATTTCCTGCCCCACTCGGCACAATACCAAACTCAAAATCATTAAATAAAGGTTCGTAAATTTCCACATAAGATTCAAAATCTGCAAATACACCAATAACATTTGCTTCTTCTTCGGTATTTACAACTTCAATAGATATCGGGTCGATTAACTCATTCAGTTCATCAATAACTCGCAGTTTTTCTTCTTCAAAATCATTATAACTCAAACCACCAAAATATATTTTTACATCTTTTTTCCATTTTGCAATATCTGTATTCGTCTGATATATCTCATTTCGCATCGCGACTTCAATGAAATAATTATGAGTAGGATTATCTAATATGATTTCATTCTTTTTACAAGAACTATTGATAACCAATATGATAAATAACAAGTTAAGTAGTATTTTTTTCATTATTTTATATTTAAAAGAAAGCAAGGCATAGCCGAATAGACCATGCCTTGCAAAAAAATTATGAACCTGCAGCTACTTTAAACATAGCGTATGTCAAACTATAACAACTTGATAAATAAGTTTTATCTTTTATATCAAGCCCCTGCATATCTCCCCGTATCATATAAACGGTAATGATAGCACCGGAAGGTATGTTTTCATCAATGCTTAATGTATATTCTCCATCATCGTCCACAAGAATCCGACTGCTCATCGAAGGAAGCCCAAAGGCGTGATTCCCCATTAGTTTGGATGAATAAGAAACCGCTATCCCGACTCCTTTATCATTATTATAGTCTGCATTCCATTTGAGTAGAACCTTCCTATCCATACCACCTATACTATTGAGCCCTGTGGTGGCTCTAATAGGTTCATTAATGACCAATTCAGTCGGACAATATACCTCAACGTTGCCACTCTCATTATTATTATTGATTAGGCTAACATTTACTGTATTACCAAATAAGTGCTTGGTAGTTTGTCTTTGATTTGCTTCTGTAGAGTATCTTGTATTACCAGAAGGTGATACATCGGAAGATAAATTAACATCACCTACCATTACATTGTCCATAGTAATAGTTGATTCTGAGTCATCCCAGAATTTTGCAATCGCTGTATTCTGTGCGTTCGCTATTGTGATTGGGTCGTCTCCGAATAGTTTTTTTCCTTGTATATTAATATATCCATCCCAGTCCCCTTTGTAGAGATTGGCAACATCCCATAAAGAAGGAATATTTACCACATTAGTTGTCGGTGTCGGTTCTTCTTCACAAGAGGCAATTGTAAAAATAGTGATAAAAACACCGATATAAAACATTATATTTTTCATTCTATGTATTGTATTTGATTAGAAAAATTAGAGACAATCACAATCGGTCATCCCGATTTGAAAGTCTGATGTATCGAATATGAGTTCAACAGCTGAGTCTAAGACAACGTCTTCACGCATAGCTACAATAGTCTCAAAAACAGAATCTGAACAATTTTGACATTGCTGAAGGTCTGTGGCACAAGGTGTTCGAAGAATTAACCTAAAGGTTAAACTACCATCTCCCTGCTCAAAGTCAGGAATACGGAAAAGACCCAAATCTCCACTTTGAAATTCCATCTCATCGTAGTTAAATATTTCTTCAAAAGGTTCACCTGACTCACACATACCATTAATGTATAATTGAATATTGTATTGAGTTAGGTCAAAGAAATCACTTGTATAGACATCATCTATCTCTGTTGCTGTATTATCGACTTCATTTTGCAAAATCTGTAAATCACCAGAAGTATTCAGCATACAACTGTTTGCCCATTGTGCGAAATCAATCGGAAAGATGATAAGAAGATTAGTTTCTGAGTTGGGAGTCGAACAAGGAGATAGATAAGGCTCGTCAACTACTGGAAGGTTCGGTTCAATCGAACACTGGTCACATCCAATGAGCATAAAAATAAGGCCACCAAATATCAGGGTATAGAAATTTCCCCGATAACTTTTTGATAATAAAAACATTTTTACTAATTTTATAATTCGTTAATAAGTTTTGTACAGTCCCACTAAGCCGGACTGTCAGGCTTTGCCGTGTGGTTCTCCCGCTATGAGAACGGCACGGCTTTTTTATGTACGCTCGGTTATTCCTTGCAGGATACCTCGCTTTATCCATAGGCATATATTTTTACGTTACAGAAAAATACTGTACTCATGCAAAATAATTCGCATAAAGTGCATCGGGTGCATGAGAACAATAGACTTTGCTTAAAACTATAAAGATGAGACGGTTTTTCTAAGAAAAATTTAGGAGTCTCATTTGTTTGGATAAATTACTGATTATCAGTTATCTATTTGTTAACAATGCAAATGTACATATTTTTTTTTTTTTTTTTTTTAAAGATTTTCCAACTTTTTTTTGTTAAAGTTTTCTCATAAGTCTTTTTAAAAAAATATTAATTTCCACAAAACGACCTTCACTATGAAGGTCGTTTGTTATTTTTGCGGTTCACTTCGATAGACGATAGTCCATAGTCCATAGGTTCAAATGCCTACGTACTACAAACTATGGACTATGGACTATCGACTATCGACTAAAACATGTATCCAGATTTTTCATATTTTGTATCGGCTGTATTTGGCACAGATACGGGCGGCTTTTTTTCCTTGATTAAGACTTTTGGGCTTTTCTTGGCTTTGGTATTTGTGGTCGGTGGGTTTTTCTTGGTCGCAGAGATGAAGCGCAAAGAAGCGGAAGGCTTGCTGCCTGTAAAACACGTCCAAAGCTGGGTCGGCAAATCTGCTACGATATGGGAAATATTAAGCAATGCGTTGGTGGGTTTCTTGTTGGGATTCAAGGGGGTATATGCCTTTATGAACGGTCAGGAAATGATAGCCGATGCTCCAAATATTCTACTTTCAATGAAGGGCAATTGGATTGGCGGTTTGATAGGTGGGCTACTGTTTGGTTTTGCGCGATATTGGGAAAAAAACCGCGAAGTCCTGCCCACACCCGAACTACGAACCTTCAAACTACGCCCCTACGAGCAAGCTGGGAATCTAGTCATTCTCGCCGCAATTTCCGGACTGATTGGCGCAAAGCTTTTTGCGGTCATGGAAACTCCAAAAGCACTACTTGCCGACCCTATCGGAATGCTGTTTTCAGGAAGTGGATTGGCAGTTTATGGAGGATTAATTGGTGCATTTATAGCAATGCCTTTTTTCATTCGTCGCATGGGATTTAAAGTCATACACATTATGGATGCGGCTGCGCCTTCACTCGCGCTCGGCTACGGCGTCGGGCGCATGGGCTGTCACTTCTCCGGCGATGGCGATTGGGGCGACCCCAGTGATTTGGCAGACCGCCCCGACTGGCTTTCATGGCTACCCGACTGGACGTGGACGCACCATTATCCGCACAATGTCATCAATGAAGGCATACCGATTCCGGGATGTGAAAAGACCTATTGTATGATGCTCGAACCGGGCGTATATCCAACGCCGATTTACGAAATTATTATGGCGTTCATTATTTTTGCAATACTTTGGTCGTTGCGAAAGCGGATAAAAGTAGCGGGTTTGTTGTTCTTTATATACTTGTTTCTCAATGGTTTAGAACGATTCTCTATTGAGATGATTCGTGTGAATACAGATTATACGGTATTCGGCATTGCATTGACACAAGCTCAAATGATTGCCATTCTCTTTATGCTGACAGGGCTGACGCTTGGACTGGTTTTTTGGCGAAGGCATAAGGCGGGGAAGCCGATTGTGTTTTGAGCTTGAATTTTCTCAAAAAAAAGTCTAAATTTGATTCATGGAAAAATACAAGCAATATATCAGCATCAATCCTGAAATTCGATTTGGTAAACCCTGTATCAAAGGTACACGTACTGCAGTAGTCGATATATTGAAGTAGTTGGCTGCCGGAGAAACACATGATAATATTATCACTGATTTTCCCAAATTAAAAGAAGAACATATCTTTGCTGCGCTTAATTTTGCGGCTAATCGTGAACAAGTGATTAAAATTTTGGCTGCCTGATGAAACTACTCCTTGACGCAAATCTTTCTAAGTCAATCACCACAAGGACTACTCGAAACCACGCTAATTCCTTTACTATTCGCAATACATTCATTACAATAAGTCTCACCATCACAGCCACATACGCCGGGGCAATCCTGCGTGCAGATACCCGAATGATTTTGCTCCATTTCGGCGTCATAACAGTCGATTGTTTCATCATCACAGGCTATCCAAGTCATTGCAAGGAGTAGCGTGAAAATAAATATAATTCTTTTCATTATTTTGTTCCTGATACATAATTCGCTGAAAATAATTTTTTAAACTTAAACTTAAACTGGTTCTTTGACAAATCCAGTGAAGTGAATGAAAATTTGGGCGTATCCCCCTCCTTATCAGTCGGGGGTCGGGCTATCCGGCACTCTCTCCACTCCGCTATCGCTACGTTACGTTCAAACAACACCTA
>Ga0209093_1000354_pt1 | contig 24223 bp, 20 predicted proteins | sample SidtaG_4_FD_187450 | JGI IMG/M metagenome (GOLD analysis project Ga0209093, IMG submission 187450) | Marine algal microbial communities from Sidmouth, United Kingdom - Sidmouth_Male1 metaG (SPAdes) (version 2) | ecosystem: Host-associated > Algae > Red algae > Unclassified | place: Sidmouth...
AAAAGCAAACCGATAGAAAGAAAATAGGATTTTAATAACCTTCCAAAGGAACTCGTTTCTTTGTTTAATAGCAATAAAATGAAAATATTAATGATTTGTTTAGGTAATATTTGTCGCTCGCCATTGGCAGAAGGCATACTGAAACATTTATGTAAAGAAAAAGGATTAGATTGGGAAATTGATTCGTGCGCAACAAGTAGTTGGCATATTGGAAAAGCTCCAGACAAACGTTCGCAACAAGTAGCTTTAAAAAATGGGGTGGATATATCAAAACAAAAAGCCCGACAAATTAACAAAGCTGATTTGGAGCATTATGATTTATTGATTACTATGGATCAAAATAATTATAATACCGTTAAGCGAATGACAAATAATGAACAAACCGAAAAGATACATCTACTACTCAATTTTTTAAATAAAGGAATGAACCAAGCAGTAATTGATCCGTATTATGACGATGCTTTATTTGAGCCCGTTTTCAAACAAATTTACATGGCTTGCGTAGCCATCAAAACAAAATATTCTCAATGATAGAACAGACAACTATTGTAGCTTTATCAACTCCACCAGGTTCTGGAGCTTTGGGTGTTATTCGCTTGAGTGGCAGCAAAGCCATTGCTATTGTCGATTGCATTTTTAAAGGAAAAAAATTAGCCAAGCAAACATCGCACACAATTTATTACGGCAAAATTGTAGATGCCGAAACTATAATTGACGAAGTGGTGGTTGCTTTATTTAAAAACCCAAAGAGCTTTACTGGTGAAGATGTGATTGAAATTTCTTGTCATGGTTCGGCTTATGTTTTGCAAAAAGTAATTGAGCTTTGCTTAAACCAAGGGGCAACCTTAGCCGAGCCTGGCGAGTTTACCATGCGTGCTTTTCTAAATGGTAATATGGATTTAACGGAAGCCGAAGCCGTGGCCGACTTAATTGCCAGCGATACTCAAAATGCACACCAAATGGCGATGCACCAAATGCGGGGCGGTTTTTCAAATGACATAAAAGGGTTACGTAAACGCCTTATTAAATTTGCTTCTTTAATTGAGTTAGAATTAGATTTTGGTGAAGAAGATGTAGAGTTTGCCGACAGAACAGAATTGAAAAATTTGTTGTTAGAAATTCAAACTACCATTAGTCAATTGTTGCAATCTTTTCAATTGGGCAACGTATTTAAAAATGGCGTAAATACGGTAATTGCTGGTAGACCAAATGCTGGAAAATCCACTTTGTTGAATACGCTTTTGCAAGAAGAAAGAGCCATTGTCTCCAACATACCTGGCACTACCCGAGATAGCATTGAAGCCATCATCAACATCAACGGTATAAAATTTAGGTTGATTGATACCGCAGGAATTAGAGAAGCTAAAGACACTATTGAAAAAATTGGTATTCAGCGCACTTTTGAGGCCATTGAAAAAGCCAGTATTTTAATTTATGTGTATGATTATGAAACGTTTGCCCTAAATGACTTAGAAAAAGACATTAAGGAATTACAACATAGTAAAGCTCAAATATTTTGCGTTGCTAATAAGTTAGATTTAACCGATGGCGTAAACGACAAATTGATTGCAGCATTGGAAGAACGATTGCCTAATGTTACGCATTTAGGAATTTCAGCCCTAAAAAATGAAAACATAGATCGCTTAAAAAAGACCATTTCAAAAGATATTGCTTCACTACAAAAAGGCGATACCATTGTTTCTAATATACGTCATTTTCAACATCTTAAAAAAGCCAATGAATATTTAGAACTAGCCCTTCAAAATTTAGAACAAGGCATTTCCGGTGATTTAATAGCTTTAGATATTCGAGCAACTTTGCAGGAGTTGGGGAGCATAATTGGCGAAGTATCAACGGATGATTTGTTGGAAAGTATTTTTCGGGATTTTTGTATTGGGAAGTGAGGGGTGTTAGGTTTTAATTTCTGGGGTTTCTACTTGTATGAAGAAATGCAAATACGTATACTTTTTTCTCTTCAATTGATTAATGTATTCCATACGGAAAAACGTTTAGTAAACACTATACAAATTGACCTATATCGTATTTGAAATTGATAAGGATTTTGAGAAATTCTCTTAATTTCATCATCAATTTTGTTTAGCAAATCAACTCCTAAATTTTCATATTTTGATGAATACATTTATAGGCTTCGTTCAATTCAAGCTCTGCCGCTGGCTTTACGATTACTTCGTAATTCATTTGACTTACTTTGTAAATCTGCTTTTACTTGTTCCCAACGCTTACCTAAATTTGGGTTGGTTTGATGTTCAGCGATACGTTCATTTAATATTTAATATTTAATATGCTCATCAGGTATTTGATAAGGCGTATTTTTGATGTTGTTTCTAAAGTATAATAAATTTTTGATGGCTTCAATTAAGTTTTCATCTTTCACTTTGTTTAATTCTTGTTGAATCCATTTGATGTCGGTTTGTAATTCCATTTTTGATTATTTTGTGATAAAGTTAACTGATATTTGATAAAAGAAAACCTAATTTATTAACAAAAATATTTAAAATAAATGCTTGAAATTTGCGGATCAGGGGTTTCATCTTTTGAAAGCAATTTTTGAATTGTGGTTTTCAGCTCTTTGTTTTTTGATAATTTTTCCCACTTAAACTCTTCCTCATCCAAAATATTTAACCAAATTAATTCAAAATCTTTGTAATCATATTGTTCAGGTTGTAAAATCCACTTTAAAAATTTTGGACAGTTTGAAAGGTTCGTTATCTTTTTAAGTTTTGATTTTGGCAATTCGCATTTCAAATTGAAAGTGATTAGTTTTTGCAAATTTGCGATAAAGTAACGAATTTGCCATTTGATAATCTGGTTTTCAGAATTGTCTTCTTTGATGTCAATGTTCCCATTTTTATTAATCTCAATGAAATTAAAATAAACTTTTGTTTTTAAAATTTGATCAATAAATTTATCGAAGAAGCCATATTCATTTATTTTTATATTATATAACTGAACTAATTCAAAGTAAAGATCTGTATCAAAATGTTCATTTAATTGTTCAACAATTTGCTCTTTGAAATCTTTTCGATGATCAATTGATAATAAATGCATATATGCTAAATGCTTAGATTTTATCTCCTTATTCTTGCATAAAACTATGAATAATTCCTTTTCATTTTTATCATCAAGTTCAAATACTAATTCTATATTTTGTGTTGCATTTATAATTTTAAACAATGATTTTTCACGAGATGAATTTAACAATAACGAGAAGATCAAATTAAACTGCTCATAATTAAAAAACTCAATCTTCTTAACTATAAATTTTTCTAAATAATCAACTCTTAGATAGTTCATAGCATCATCAAACTTCCAATAATTAATCAAATTATCAATTAATGATGAAATTGTTTTTTTACCTAAATCTTTAAAATCAGCATAGGCTAAAATTAGTAATGAATTGTGATAAATTTTATTGCAACGTTCTTTAAACTCAAGACTATTTTCTTGTTGTTGATGGAACAATTCATTTTTATATGTAGAAGATTGCCCCAAAAATGAGCTGTGAGAAAAACTGGAATGAAGCAGATTATGTATCTGTTTAACTAAACCTTCAATATTATCAATAATCAACTGTTTATTTTTCGGAAGATACTTATCAATTATAGCAAGCAAATCTCCGGGTTTCAATTCTTCAATAAATTTTATAATCAATAAATTATTGAATGATTTTAATCTATATCTATACCTTTCACTTATACAAAAACTGGCTAATAAGCCTTCAAAACTTAGTAATACAGCATCGTTGTATAGTTTTATGTCTGGAGGAAACAAGTTATTAAAATGATAAAACTTCCATAACATATAAAAATGTTCCCTTTGTTTCCACAAATGTGCAGAACCTTTTAATTGATCGAACCAATCATTTTTATAATCATTATACAGTTTAACCACTTTAGTAGTTGTATCTTTAATTTTAGCGTATTGATCTTCTAAAAAGCGATCTTCTTTTAGGTAATTTAAGACATCTTTTATTGTCTGGTCAACAGGTAATTCATTTAGACTTTTATATAAATCAATTTTAAATAGATCAATTTCTTTTAAAATCTGTTTGTACTTACCTTTCTGCTTGTCCTGATTGTGATAAATCCTCCATTTTAATTTAGTTGTATTAAGCAAGGCTACATAATAAAGAACATATTCCCCTTCATTCCACGCCTGATTTATCACAACCTTTAGCATCTTGAAGCAGTCCAAATAATTACCAACATAGAAAAGTGTATTTGCAAGTATTAATCTATGATATTGAACATATTTACTTGATGGCTCATCTTTTAAAACCTTTAGCGTATTTTGAAAATTCCATTCTCTCAACTGATTAGCTGTGTAGCTGATCTTTGCATCTATACCAAAATTAAAAGATCCAATTCTATTTTCAGCCTGTCTTTCGCCAGGGCGTTTAAAATTGGTAATATCAGAATTTTTAAGCCTAAAAAAGATGATTTTAACTTTCCACTTTGCTTCACTTACAACTGATTCAATGATATTTAAGTAGGCTTCTGAATCTTTGTTGTAATCTTTAATAAATCTTATAATATTTTCATTATTAATCTTTAAATTAAAACTCTCCTTTCTGGGTTCTTGACTAAAATTTCTATAAGATTCAATTGTGTTAAATGGATGCAATTTGGCTATAATTTTTGGAGGAATTATTAGTAAAGGATCAAACCTATTCAAAGACTCATAAATCTGATCTACAATATGCTTTTGCTGTACCCTGCTCCTAAACGGAGAATAATTTTCAACAAACTTTACAAAATTTAGAGTTTTGTTTCCAATAGTAACATCATTTGAATATTCATCAATATCAAGCAGAAATTGAGATATTTTTTTATTGTATTCTAAAGTTAAAATACCCTTGTTTTTTAAGTATTGCTTCTTTTGATTTGATAGGTTATCGAGTGTGAACAGATATGCTGGTTGAAAATCATCTTTTAGTACATTCCTTATTCGCTCAAATATGTATTTTAAATTATTGTCGTTGAAGGAAAAACCAATGAACAATACCAGTTTTGAAGAAAAGACACCTTTTACAAAATTAGAAATTAGCGGGAAGTTATCTTCATAGTTTAAATAATCATCTTCTTTTAAAACGATGTTTCTTTCATCAAAGTCACCGTGCATCTTAATTAACAAGTTTGAGGTATTAGCGTGGGGCAAATCACTATCTTTCTTAACTACTGAATATTTAATAGATTCTTTTTCCAGAGCTTGTTCGAATAGATTGTCGTAATTTGTTGTAATAATATGATTGGCCTTAAGCCTTATAATTGCCTGATTTATGGGGTTGGGTTTAACTTTATTGTGACCTAAAATTTCTTGTATTTGTTGATGGTATTCTAAAGGTAATCTTTCATTAAAAAATAGTTGTGGAATAATTAGATCATCTTTTTCATCATATTCCAAATTCATTTTGGCCTTTAATTTATCAATTAACTCTCCCCACAATGGAACACCTGAATTATTAGATACTCCTGCTCCAACAAAAACAACTAAATTTCCGTTATCTCTCGCCTTTTGAATCCGTTTTACGCTTTCAATAAAAAAATTGTCAAATGGTTCATTATTGACTAACAAAAGCAAATCAATAAAAATTTCTTTCTGCCCATCAAACCACTCTAATCTAAACTCTTTGTTTTCAATTTCAACTTTACCTTTCTTTACTTCTTCTTTAGTAATCCAAACTGCCGTATCAAAATCTTGATTATCACCTTTTTTTATTTCTGAACGAATTTTTTCATGAGTAATATCCGACAATTCTATGTGATAAATTATTTTTGTCTTATCATCTTTTGAATCATAGTAAGGTATTTCCTTTAGAAAATTAATCTTGTCTATTTCTTCATCTATATGAAATTTTTTGTTTGCACCTTTTAGATACTTGTAAGCTACACTATCTCCAAGTGCAGTAACTGGAACTTCAAAAAAGAAATGTATTCGATTTTCCTTGTTTCTTGCAACGAAAAAGGAATCTTTGTGTTGGATTATAGCAATTACTTTCAAATTATATTTCTTTATGGAATTTCATCTTACAATTAACTTAATTCTCTATCGGTTATATTTTCTAATTCAGCTTTAACGCAGATACATAAAAGATGAAGCTATTGAACAATGAAGAAACTTGTAAAAACAATTAAACATAATGTCCTTTGGCAGAATGAACCAAAACTTGAGTATCTAAAATTTCATAAATCAGTCGGTGTTCTTTATCAATTCTTCTTGACCAAAAGCCAGATAGTTCATGCCTTAGCTGTTCTGGTTTTCCTAAACCTTTATAAGGGTTTGTAAGAATTGCTTCCAATAACTGAGTTATCTTGCCCAATATTCTCTTATTACCCGATTTAGTCCAGAACTCAATATCCTTTTTCGCATCTGGAAGTAATACTATTTGCATAGTGCTTTTAACTCATCAATAGTTAAAGTTGTCCCTTTTCCATCCAAAAAGTCTTGTTTACTTTTCAAAATTTTTGCAACAAATTCTGGATTATAAGAGTTTTCTCTTTCATCATTTTTAGAAATCTTGAAATCAATATCTAAAGCCTTCATAAAAGCTTTTAAAGCTTTTGCCTGTTCATTGGTATTTGGTTGTGCTATGTAAATGTCCATTTTATTTAAAAAACCTATTGCTTATAAAGATAAACCTTTTTACTAATTCCTACAAGCGGCTTTTCTAAAATTGTAATAAGCTTTCTGATAATGTATTGTAATCAATATTGGTATCACAGCCTTAACAATAGGTATTATTAGTTCTGCCTATATTAATATGATAAGAAAGGATGAAACAAAAGATAAGAAGGTTGCATTTGCCCGTATTATAATAAACAAATTGAAATGTAAAGTTAAATCAAACAACCAATCACATTGTTTCACACTATTTCTCCAAATACCGCATATTTGAATCAAGAACATTACCTTATCACCAGCTTTAGAAAATTTTGTTAAAGAAACGGTAGAAACCTACCTTTTTAACAACGAAAGTGAAGTAATGAACGAGGCATTGCGGCTATTACATGTAAAAAGAAGTCATATAAATGTTTAGAGAAAAATTAATGGGTTGATGATATTATAAAAACAAGCTCATAAAAAAAGGATATGGCAAAATTTGATACTCTCATAAAACTGATGGATATTCAAGACCTTATCTATTTTATATCGTTTTATCATTCACTAAACTATTGTCAATTTATTATAACTTCTTTTTATACAACTTTTTATTTCATCACATCTACAAAAATAGTAATATCGTTTAGCTTAATAAATGTTTAGGTCAAAATTTAATAGAAAAACCAATGCCAGATGAAGACAGGCAAAATTGCAATTCACTTATTTTTTTATTAGCTTCGTTATTTAAAATGCTATTATTATAAATATCAGCTACTTTTTTCATCTTTCTTTTCTTTTGATTAATGAGTTGAATTGTTGACCAACTAATTGCTATTGGAGCACCAATAATGGCTATTGTTGAACTGCGTTGGGTGTTATCAAGGTTAGTTCCACCATCAGCCAGTGTTAGTATTGTGCTTACTCCACAAATAACTGCCCCTATATTTCTGAATAGCTTGGCAGTCCGATCTAATGAATTGGTTTTTTTATATAAGATAAAGGCCTCTGGATTTTTTATCAGCACTGTTTCTAAATCTGTTGGAGAAATTACATTATTGTTGTAAAAGAATTGTCCGCTATATAATAAAGATTGTCCACTCAAACTATTAACAGAAAACAACAATGATATGAGTAGTGGGAGAATGTAGAATTATTTATGCATACAATATAAATTAGTAATATTAAATATCTGTATGCTGAATTCAATTAAGATCATAACGCAAACACTTATTTCCTTACCAATGCCTCTACACTCATTGAAATACCGATAGGTATAGTTTCCCATTTGGATTGACTGGTTTCTCTTGCGAAGCTCTTTTTAAATAAAGCGGCATTAAAAAACAGGTGCCCCTCTCCTAAATCTTTTATAAATTCCATTGTTACTAAAAATTTGCCTTCAACTGAAATGTTGTAAGCAGCTAAATCTATAATTAATGGATTGGTTGCGGTACCTGCCGGAATTTTGAAATATATAGGTACTGTTAATATATTGATAAATTCATTTCTATTGCCTTGTTGGTAAATATTAATACGATAAAAAAGGCTATCATAAGTTGAAGAAAAATTAAGATATAGCTTTTGCAGATAAGCTTTGTGCTTGTTTTTCATCAATACACCAATTTCACCACCAAAATTACCCTCGGAAAAGCCTACTGAAATGCTTAGATTTTTTGCTGTTACGCCAAATATTTTGGTTTTAAGATTTTGGGGCTTTATAACAATTTCCTTTAAATCAACTATTGTTTTACTAAGGTAAATGGTATCTGTTGTTTGTAAAATCTGAAAGGTGTTGACTAAACTGGCGTACCCGATAAATGAAATTTTCAATGTATCGTTTAGATTTTTAGCTTCAATAGTAAACCATCCATTATCATTTGAAACAGTACCAATATTTTTACCAAGAATACCAACATTAGCATAGGCTATAGGTTGCTTAGTTAATTCATCTGCAATAATGCTGGTATAAGTTTGGGCTAATAGGTTTGTGATAAACAATAAGAAGAAAAAAGTAAAAGCGGTTTGCTTAGTCATTAATTACTATTTTATATGAATAGATTATGAGATGAAAAGATCAAAAAAAAAAGCCGGTACAAATTGCACCGGCTTTTTTAATATTTTAGTACGACCAAAGATCGTGCTCATATTCAAATATCTTTCGTTTTATTCTTTCTGACTCCAGTAAAATGTCTACACCTGAAGTATAATCTTTAATACGCATGTCTCTAACATTGCCTTCTTTGTAAATGTGGCTGGAAAAGTAGCGCATTTCTAATAAATCTTCCCAAGATAAACGTTGTGCATCGTTTAAAGGGTTATATGCCTCGTAACGCGCTAAATCTTGCCGAATAGACGGATAGTAAGCCCAAAACATAGCTCTTTCACCTCTAAAATTATCATTATCATCATACTCATCAATAATTGGTGCAATAGCAAGTATACGCACAACCATTGTAGAGGCTTCTTCATCAAAAACCCAATCTTCTTTAATTCTAATTTTTTTGATTAATTCCGGATTGAAATCGTTTGTTACTGTTTCAGTTTCAAATTCTTCTGTTACCGGGTTATAAACCTCAATAGTTTCAGAAGCTCCTAAACGATTTAAAATTTCATCAGCAGTAGTTTCCATAGTGAAACCATCATCTGTGAAAATTTTTGCTTCATCGCTTTTAGAAATGATATCTAACAAAATGCCAACAAACGGCTGCTCGGGATAAGAAAAAGTTAGATTCATTTTTTCTCTAGTATCAATTACCCGCCATACTCTTTTCGACCATAATACATCAGCTTCTCTAATATCATCATAGGCTAATACTTGACGTTCTTTTAAACGCATCTTTTCATAAACGCCATCTTGCACTAAAGACTCTTTTATAAACTTCTTATCTTCCAAAGGTGTTGGGGCTTCAATATCATTAGAAGCTCCGCCAGTACCTTCATTGTTTCTGTTTAATGTATTACTATAACTAACTCCAGAGCTACTGCTCGGTGTTGTTGTAGTTGTTGGTGTAGTAGCGCTTGCAGGAGTTGGTGTATTTGGAGATCCTGTGCCCGTTTCAACATAAGGTGTAGTGTTTGCTGGTGTTACACTTTCTGTTGGTACTGTAACAGCAGGTGTTGGGTTTGATGGCCTTATTAGTTCTGGCTGAACATTTTCTACTGGTGTTGGTACTACCTCTTCCTCTGGTTCGTCATCCTCTATAATCATACCTCTTGGCTGAGCAATTACTGCTAACTCAACACATAAAAATGTACAAATTATAGTTATTATTAAATTAAATTTATTCATTATTTTAACCTTTTAGTTACTTAATACTGAAAGCTATAGTTCCTAAGTTTCGTTTATTACCATCTGGCCCCTTAACCATTATATCATCAAAAAAGTAAGAATCGCCTGGTTTTGCCTGACTCATTAAGTCTTTAACACCACTTGTAAACAAAGGTCCATTATTAGTTCTAGTTTGTAAATCATCTCTTTTAGGAGCATAAGTAACTTCACAACTTAAAACCTCAAATTTAGCATCGAAAACAAAATCATACAAAGTTGCAGAAATACCTTTTTGAACTTTAAAAGTACCATTGGGCATTTTTCCACCGTTTTTACCGCCTATCTCTGGTATTGGATCTGGTATGTATTTTGCCCTAAATTCCATAGTTTCACTATAGTTTCCACCAGCTCTATCATACTTTGGTTTTGGGCCTGTAATAGTAACCTTTGCAACTTTAGTTTTAGTAGAAGGTTTTTTTACTCTTACCGTAAATTTACCATTGCCTTGTGATTGCATTGTTCCACCAAGTCCATCAATAGAGGCGTTAATTAAACTGCCATCAATACCAGAAATACCACAGGTTACTGGGTTATCAACACCAATGTAAAATACATTCATTGCTGTTGGTGATACAATTCCTTTATATTCTTGCCTAAATGGTGGTACTACTTTATACTCAAATTTCTTTTTGTAAGATTGCATTTCGCCAAATTGGTTAGCTGCTTTAATTTCAATATTTAAGGACTTATCTCCAGAACCGCTTGTATTCTTATCGAAACTTGCCCTACCGTTTGGTCCAACTTTTAGCGACTTACCGTTAACAAAAATTTGTGGTTTAGCTGAAGAGTTTGATGAAGCTGAAAGAAATATATCCAACTCCAAAGGATCACCATCAATAAACTTTTCTGCATTAGGAATAATAGCGGGTTCAAACTGATCAAAAACAACATTCTTAACCCCAACTCTGTTACTCAATTTTTCTACAACAATAGCTTCTGCAGATTTCACTAAACTTTCATAACGGGTTATCTCGGTCATTGCTGCAACAGCAGGTAATTGATAAAAGAAATCTTTTTCACCATCCTCCGTTGTAAACTCAGGTATTAAAGCGGTAACCGTTTGTAGTTCATCTGGTGTATCTTCAAAATAAGCTAAAAACTGTTTTCTTGTGTTGCCCATTAGTTCTCTTACTTCTGGGCTAACTGGTGCTCGGCCATCTTCAGTTCCCTTTACAAAAAATTTAGTAGTTGCATCTTGTGAGGAAGCATTAACCATCTCTCCATTTGCTTTTGCTAAGGCTTCAGGTGCAATTCCATCATCTGCAAAACTTTGAAAATCTTCTTTAATTTTTTGAAGCTGGCCCGCCACATTTTGGCTTAAAGTAGAAGCTTCTCTTGCTTTGTCCAAATGTTCTTGTCCCCTTCCTTTGTTTTTTTCTACTGCTGCTTCAAAGGCTTTATATGTTCCAGAAATTTTATTTTCTACTGTAATATTACTGGCTTCCATACTATTGTTAAAACGTTTAAAAGCCTCTATAATTTCGGCTGAAACGTTTAATGCTAATAGTGCAGTTAATACCAAATACATTATTGATATCATCTGCTGCCGTGGTTCTTTTGGTATTGACATTAATTAAATTTACTTCTTTTAAAAAAAATTAGAATTGAAAAATAATTAATTATGACTTGCCAGTTGACATTGCAGAAAGCATATTGCCATAAACAGTATTTAACCTTGTTAAGTTTTTGGTTAAACCAGCCATTTGCTCTTTATACTTTTGCGTATCTTCTAAAGAGTCATCTAAATTTTTAATTGCAACAGAAAGGTTGTTGTAATATTTATTCATATTTTTTAGATGACTGTTAGTGTCGGACAACTCCAATTCATATACTGCATTTAAAGCCGAAAGATTTTTGGTTACCTGAACTACTTGTTCTTGATATCCTTTAGTTTCTTCGGTAGAAACGGAAAGACTGCCCGCAACTAAAGCTGCTTTACTATAGGCATCTTTTACTTGTGTTAAGGCTACTGCTGCTTCTTTCGCTCTTGTATTATATTCGTTAGTGGCCGATACGGTTTCGGTAACATTTGACAAACGATCAATACTTGAACCAAAGGTATTAAGGGTTTTACCAAAACCATCAATAGTTGTTTGGTTAATTTTACTGTTAGATAGCATTTGGTCTAATTCAGCTGTTTGGCTTTTTCCGCCAGCTTTAGCACCATCAAGTCCACCGCCGTATTTATCTAAATTTGGGTATAATTTTTCCCAATAATAATCTTTTTTTGGTGGTACTAAACCTTGAATTAAGAAAATTATCGCTTCTAACCACAACCCTACAGTTAACATTTGGTCAGGGTTGAAGCCTAATACATTTTGGTGGGTAATTTTACCCAAAGCGCCTAACATAATAACTGCCGCTCCTACACCAATAATAATGTTCTTAAGGTATTTAAACCCTGCATTTTCAAAAATTACTCTCATCGTTTTCTTTATATAAAATTCTACTTAGCATTTACTACCGAACGAATTTTATTTATTCTTTATAGATTAATAAATTAATTTGTTGTTTTAAATGGTATGCTTAATAATTAAAAATCATTCATAGAACGACCTAAAAAGGTTAGTGCGTTTCTAAAACCTATATAAGCTTTAGCGGTATCTTCATACTCCCAATGGCGCGTACCTGTTTGTAGGTAATAGGCAATGTCTTTCCAACTTCCACCTCTTAAAACTTTACGTTTTAATGTTGGTGCATCCGATTCTTTAGAATCGTAACGGATATCTGGATTCATATCAAACTGAAAAGCATAAGCGTTTTCGTGAAAAGCAGAAGAAGTCCATTCTGCTACATTACCCGACATATTATATAAACCATAGTCGTTTGGGTTATAAGCGTCTGCTCTAACGGTGTAAAAACCACCATCTTCGGCATAATTTCCTCTGCCTGGTTTAAAGTTAGCCAAAACGCAACCTTTTTTATTTCTTAAATAAGGCCCACCCCAAGGGTAAGGAGAATTATTTAAGCCTCCACGGGCGGCATATTCCCATTCGTGTTCAAACGGTAATCTAAATTCTTCTCCATTGGTTTCGCCGTTTATTTTTTTGTAGTCGTTCCAAAATTTAGTTCTCCAAGCACTAAATGCATTGGCTTGATCCCAATCAACACCAACCACAGGATAATCATCAAAGGCAGGATGCCAATAGTAATTACGGGTCATTGGTTCATTGTATGAATAAGAGAAATCTCTAACCCAAACTAAAGTATCTGGATAAATTTCGGTTACATAACTTTTTATAAAAGAGGAACGCGGCACATCTTTATTAGATGGGCTTGCTGCGGCTTTCCAATCGTAGCTATCAAATTCATATACTAAGCTGCGGGTATCTATTTCGGTTATACCATTATATTGTTCACTTTCATCATAAAACATCTCTGAAAGTGCTGCTTTATCTTCTGGGTCATCCCAAAAAATATCGTAAGTCCAATCAATTTTCTGTCCACCATCTTCGGTTTCTTCAAAATGATCTAACATTACGTGTGCAATGGAATCTCTTACATAGTTTGTAAACTGTCGATACTCGTTGTTAGTAATTTCTGTATCGTCCATATAAAACCCTTGTATAGATATTTCTTTACTGCGTTGTTGTAACGAAAATGAAATATCTTGATCACTGGCCCCTATAATAAAATGACCTGCAGGTATGTATGTCATACCATAAGGATTTATTTTACCATTCCAGGTTGGCCGATCTAATACGCCAAGTAATTGACCATTATACGTTTGTTGGCAACCCGATAAACTTATCGCTAATATAGCCACCATTGAAACATATATAATATTTTTCATATTATTATTTTTGTACTGAGCAAAATAGCCAGCAAATTTACTTTTAAAAATTAGATTAAACAAAATATTGAAGTAATTCATCATAAATATGTAACCTTCTATGCTATCTTTTTATTTTTTAATGTTTATAAATATCTTGGGTTATAAATTATTTTTTTTAACGGGCCTTTTAGCAAATTTTTAATTTTATAATGCATACTTAACTCGTGGCTACCAAAATGACTATTATTTAGATTGGAAAGCCCTAAATCGTAACTATATCTTATCAACAAATTTTCAACTATTTGCAAACCCACTAATAAAATAACTGCATCATTACTGTTTTTAGTATATCCTCTATAACCTACACCAACATCAAAATTTGCAATTCCTAATCTCATCATTGTATTTATTTGGTGTACAGTCAAATCAGAATGAACAAATAACGCAGGTTTAAATTGTATATTATCTGTTATTGAAAAATTAATAGCTAAGTTGTAACTGTAGTGTGGTATTGCGTTGTATTTTTTTAAGTTTTCGTTGGCGGTGCCTGCTATTTTAGCATTTAATAAATAATTGACTGCTAAACCTGTACTTAAAAAGCTATTGGTAAAATTTACACCAGCAGTAATTTTGGGTTGATAAGAATTTACCACAATATTAGGTAAAATATTATCATTATGAAAAATGGTATTTTCATAATTTCCTGTTGATGTAATTAGCTGATCACCATTTAATTGATATTGAAAAGCACCTGCTTGTAGGCCAAAACCTATTTTAGTATATTTACTAAGTTGAAGATTGTATTTATAAGCTAATGCTATTGAAGTAAGGCGTTGCTGCCCTATTACATCATTACTAATGTTTAAACCAAAGCCACTTTTTATAAATGGTATAGGCAAATCAACCACTAAAGCTTGGCTTTGAGGCGCACCATTTAAAGCTAACCATTGGTTACGGTATAGCATTTGAACATTTACATCATTATTATTAGCAACATAAGCGGGGTTAAATATTGCAGGGTAATAGTGAATGTGGCTCAACTCCATTTGCTGTTGTGCCGTAACACTTACAATACCAAACGTAATGCAGCAGAAAAAACATACAAAATTATATAGAAACTGTATTTTCAATCTTTATTATAACGGCAATTTTAAATAATTATTCAAAGATATTTGTAAACAATGGTAAAGTTTAATGTTTTGAAAGATTTTTGTATAAAAGTTTAGTTTTATTAATGATGTTTTAATGTTTTTTAGTATTAAATACGCTATTTAACATATTGCAATATTTCATTAGCTACTAAACATGGTTTTTCTTCGTGCGGAAGCAAGGAGGCATTTTCAATGGTTACAAATTTGTAGTTACACTTAAACTGCTTTGCCATTTCTTTTCCTAATTCAATTGGAAAGGTTTTATCATCTGCTCCCCATAAAAATAAAACATTAGCTTTAATTTTTTGGTGCAGTTCTTCAAATTGGTCTACTAATTTCCAATCAATTCCTTTCAAATATTTAAACGCTCCTATTGTTTTTTTGTAAGATCTTTTAACTGGATTTAAATATGGGCCAATATTAATTTCTTCATTTAACATCAACTTATTCGAATACAATTCTCTTAATCCCATACCAGATTTTATAAACCAGCTTTGTTGAAATAACTTTCTAATTACAAAGGGAGCATAAGGTAATAAGCCTATTTTTTGGTAAAAAGGAATCCACGGAGGTCTGTGGTTTGGTATTTCAGTATTTATAAGAATTAAGTTTTCGACTTCATTTGGCTTGTTAATTGCAATTAGCCTTGCTATTGTAGCACCCGAATTATGAGCAATAATGCTATATTTTTTTATATTTTGTCTCGCTAACAATGTACTAACGTATCTTGCCTGTGCAGCACTTTTAAAATCTGTATTTTCCGACCAATAGCTATCACCAAGACCAGGTAAATCAACTATATGGCACTTAAATTTTTTAGTTAATTTGGGTAAGATTTTTCGCCAAGTATAGCCGTGTGTTGGAAAGCCGTGTATAAAAACCAAGTTAGCTCCCGCTCCTATTTGTCTTAACCCAATTGATACATCTTCAACTTTTATCAATTGAAACGGAATGTAATTATAGTTTTGATTTTGATTCAAGTTTAATTTTTTGATGTGATAAAAACGCCCAGTAATATCAAAAGCATCCCTAAAATATACCAAATATAAAAAGGTTCTCCATCAAAAACACCCCAAAAAAGAGCTACAATTGGTAAGGTGTAAGTAATACTTGATGCGAAAATGGGGTTGGTTTTTTGTGTCATTTTATAAAACAATAAGTTGGCCACCACCGTACCTAAAATAGATAAAACTAATAAAGCCGAAAAAGAGGATAGTGCTTTTGGATGTGTTTGAAAAACTGGTATAGGATTTTGATAACATAAGGCCACTATTGGAAACACAACAACCGAAGTAAACGACCAAGCAGTTATAGTTGCTGGACTGGTTTCTTTTAAATACCTGCTAATAATATTAACACTTGTGCCGTAACAAACTGTTGCTGCAATAATAAAGAGGCCATAAATATTAGCTTCGCCAATTGCACCACTATTATTGGCCATAATTATAATAGCTGCTCCAATAAAACCAATTAGTACGCCAAGTAGTTTTAACCAACGAAATTGCAAACCAAAAAAAAGTAAACCAAAAATGAAGGCCGCTATTGGAGTAAGTGTGTTTAACATACCAGCCATGGCACTGTCAATTTTTGATTGGCCAAAAGCAAACAAAAACGGTGGAATGCCGCTACCTAATAAACCTACACCAAGTATGGGTAAAATGTTTTTTTTGTTCAAGTTTTTATAAGTAGAAATTGAAATAGGAATTAAAGCTAAGGTTGCTATAAAAATACGGAAAGCGCCCGACTGTATTGGCGAAAACGCCACCAAACTTTTTTTTATTAAAATGAAAGAGCTACCCCAAAGTATGGTAAGCAGAAAAAATATAAGCCAGCTTTGTTTTGAGATTTGCTGTTGTAGCGCCATTAAGGTTTATCAATTAAGCATCAAAGAAAATACTTAATTTGAATAATGTTTGATTTGGTTAAGATATTATTTCGACCTATTCTTAATTAAGTAGAGTAAGTAGTAGAGTACCAGCACAAATACCTTCATTATCAATAGCTGCAATCTAAGCTCGCGCGAATTTTCTTTAACCCAAAAAATGCTGCGCTTTTACTTTACGAAACCAATAGTATGGTTAATTAACCCAAAGATCATCCTTTTCATTCCTCAAAATGGAGTAAATTTCTTGCTAAATAATAATGATACGCTCTTTTTATTTACTGGCTTTTTTAATTTTTATAATGTAAAAAAGAGGGTTACTTGAGTTTACTTTTTTATCAAATAAACTAATAGCGCCAAAACTCATTAATAATAGTACCAAAACAATTAATCCCCATTGCGATAGCGTTGGTATTTCAGGATTGGAAAAGAATGCTATATCAACACCAGATGTGTCATTGCCATTTAACTCGAAAGTAATTGGTTCTGTAGATCCAGTTTCTGTGTAGCAAAAAGGCAAACTGGAAATATCTGTAAAAGCTGCGGTATAAGTTCCACATAAAAATGGTCCTCCCGGAACTATAAAGTTTCCATCTGCATCGGTTGTAACTGTTATTGATGTGCCATCAAATGCAATAATGGTAATATTGATACCACTAACATCACAATTAGGGTCAGAAACTACTATCGCTCCATTAATTTCTTCCTCGCAAACAGAGCAACTACAATCAAGAGCATACGTTCCAATATTACCATTTACGTCAATACAAGCCGTACCTTCGATAGCCATACCTCCACAAGTTCCTTCACAATCAGTCGTTGCGCAAGACCCATCATCTTGTGTTGCAGCAGGGTTGTAATTACAAGCTGTTGAATTAGTGCATCCAAAAATACCTGATCCACAACTACAATCAAGAGTATACGTTCCAATATTACCACTTGCGTCAGTACAAGCCGTACCTGCGGTAGCCGGGCCTCCACAAGTTCCTTCACAATCAGTCATCGCGCAAGATCCATCATCTTGTGTTGCAGCAGGGTTGTAATTACAAGCTGTTGAATTAGTGCATCCTAAAATATCTGCTTCACAACTACAATCAAGAGCATACGTTCCAATATTACCATTTGCGGCAGTACAAGCCGTACCTGCGGTAGCCGGGCCTCCACAGGTTCCTTCACAATCATTCATTAGGCAACTGCCATCGTCTATTGTTGCATTAGCATCAAAATTACAAGCACTTGGTTCTATACAACCCATAACATTTACATCACAATTTGCATCGCCTGCTGGATAGTATAAAACTTCAATTACAGTTCTGTTGATTCCATTTACATCAGTAAAAAAATCTGGGCCATTTGTTGCTGTGCAGCCATCAATAATTGCGCCATCTGCAGCAAGGCAAAGTGCTGCTGCTTCAATTAGCATAACTCCAAAAAAACTTGCATCAATTTGACTTCCTGGTAAAAAGTTTGGAGGTAAACTACCATCTCTATCTATAAAAAAATCGGAAACAGCAACTGTTGGGCAAGCACCCAAAGGTACCCAACCGGTTACGTTAAGCCAATCTCCATAAGGGTTTACATAAACTCTCCAATAATATTCGTAAGTAGCTCCATCACAAGGTAAGGATAAGTCTTCAAAGCCGTTTGTACACAAAGAGATTTCACCATCTTCACATACCGAAATGCCATTGGTTAGTAAATTCTCATCAATACCACCTGCAAAACAATTTAATATGCAAAAAGGGTCATTAGCTTGAGGAAAATCGCTATAATTTATAGTAATAGTTTCACTACAAATATTACCAATACCATCAGCAACAGTGCCAGTAATAGTAATGAAACCAGCTGCAATATCGGCTGGCGTTAACTCTATGTAAAATAATGTGCCTGTACCCATAATATAGCTACCGTCTGCTTCTGGTACAATACCAGTAAAAGAACCATTAGATAGTGTAATATTCACACCATTGTTTTCACCATTACAATCGGTAAAGTTAGGACCACCAAAACCTAAATATGTGTTTGGGCCAGAGAATCCATTAACAAAATCTGAACAGAAGAAAATATTACCGCTAAGGTCATCTGAAAAGAAAAAACCATCTTCTGTTTCGTTGTAAAGCACAGCGGATATATTACCATAAGGACATTCATCTCTACAATCCGTACTTTCACAATACGTTTCTACCGGAGCACATTGTCCGTCACCTTCTTCTACTCCACATACAACCACTGTTAGGCAAAATTGGCCTTCTACTCCATCCCAGCCGTCAACAGCCATATAATAGGTTTCGCCTGGTGTAAACTCTAAACTTAACCAACCAGAAATCCACGGTTCAATTATAAATAAATCTTCATTTGCTGCAAAGTGATCACAAGGGCCAGTTGAAGAATTTGGACATTGTGAACCTTCATAAATAGCAACTTGTGTATCTGCATCTCCTGCTAAAATATCGTTAGGGTTTAAACCACAATCATCACCAAAAGAGCCATCAGAAGTCCAAATTGAAAAAGCAACTGGCGAACCATCTCCATTTAAATCTGGAACAGTCCAAGTATACCAAACGCTTTGTTCCCAAAATTCAGCAGCGTCTCCAAACAAATTCCCATCTGTTTCGTTGGGGCAATATGGGCCTATACCTGTAGAACCATTTTCCGCCTCGCCCGGCTCTGGAGGATCGTCATTTCCTGCGGTTCCACCAGTAAGTGTAAAAGGACCATTATAAGTAACAGTTCCACAACTGCCCTCAAAGGCATTACTAATGTCAATTGCACCTGTACATTCGTCGTTTACGGGTTGGGCAAAAAGATTTTGGGAAGTTAAGAAAGAAATGAAGCACGTAAAAATTAGAGGTATTAATAGATTTTTCATTACCAAGTGTTAAATTAATTAAAAATTTATAGCCAAATAACAAATTATATTTGACATATCAAAATTTTGTAATGAAATAAGTGTGTAAATGGCGTTTGGCTATAGGTTAAGATATATTTTTAAAAGGCAAGCCAAAAGTAGTTAACTGCTGCTCTTTTACAGTAAACTCTTCAAAAGTTTGGTGCTGTTGGTGCAAAGGATGGGCTTCAATTTCTTCTAAATTTAAAACAGGGCTAATACAAACATCTTTATCTTTAAAAAATGCAATCCATTCACTTCTTGTTTTGGTAAGAAATAAGGTTTCAATTTTAGATTTATCGAAATTACTAACGGATAAGTTCAACAAATTATCGGTTTTCCATTCCTCTTTATCAATCAAATTACAGAAGTTGTTCCAAAATTTCATTTCATAAGCACCCAAAGCAATCCATTCTTCATCAGCACATTTGTAAACTGCATAGTTGACAAAGCTTTTTCCATTAAAAACATTAAACTGATCAACAGCCAAACCGTCTTTATATAAAGCATAAGGAATGGCCAAATAAGAAGTAACCGTGCTAACTATTGGCACATTAATATTACAACCTTCCCCTGTTTTTAATTGTTGAATAATGCCTGCTTGAACGGCCATCGTTAACACATAAGCACTACTAATATCAGCAAATTGAACCGCAGGAACGACTGGCTTTCCTTGCGCATCTTTTATTTGACTTAGCACTCCAGAATAGGCTAAATAATTTAAATCGTGGCCTGCTTCGTTGGCATAGCTGCCGTTGTTTTGATAGCCAGTAAGCGATACATAAACTATTTGCGGATTGATCGCCTTTATCGACTCATAGTCTAAACTCCAACTGGCCATTGCCCCCGGCCTAAATTGTTCTATTATTACATCGCTTCTTTTTATAAGATCGTAAATTTCTGCCTTCCCTTCTTCCGTATCATAATTAATACTTACTATTTTTTTATTATGATTTAATTGATGGAATAACCGACCTGCTCCTCCAATTGGTTGACCAGAAAAACGAGCATAATCCAACCTTTTTGGATGTTCAATTTTAGTAACCGATGCGCCCATTTGTGCTAACAACTGTGTTCCCTTTGGGCCGGGCAATAAGCGGGTGAAGTCGATGATTTTAATTCCTTGTAATAAGTTCATTTTGCTTTATTTTCCTTCAGAACTCGTAAATTATTTTTTAAACAATAATTACTTCGTTGTGTTTCTATACTTTTCAATTCTTACTTAAACTCGTGAATAGACTTCCCCGCCTTTGCAAGCGTTCTTAAACTTGTGGGTACTTCCCAGCGTGGGCCAAATTTTTCTTTAAATTCATCGCAATCTTTTATAAAATTATTCATACCTACATAATCAATATAAGATAAATAACCGCCTGTGTAAATTGGAAAACCAAGCCCTAAAACAGCACCAACATCGCCATCAATTGCGGAACGTAAAACGCCTTCATCTAAACATCTAAAACCTTCTAATGCTTGGCGGTGCATTATTCGTTTTGCTATAGTTTGCTCCTTCATAGTATCAACATTAGAGTTGTATTTATCTGCCAAACCCGACCATAATTTCTTCTTCCCATTTTTAGGATAATCATAAAAACCTGCGCCATCTTTTTTGCTGGTTCTTCCGTGGTTTTCCACCAAATCTTTTATTATATTATAGGCACGAACTTGATGCTGCGGCTTATTTATATTTGGATCACTTTCAAAAACCTTCAAACTCAAAGTTAACGTAACTTCATCGTGCACGGCCAAAGGTCCAACTGCCATGCCTTGCTTTTTGGCAATGTTTTCTATCATAGCTGCTGGCACGCCTTCTTCTAATAAAAACATTCCTTCTGCTACAAAAGTGCCAAAACAGCGCGAGGTGAAAAACCCTCTACTGTCATTAACTACTATAGGAATTTTGCCAATGGCCACTACATAATCTAAGGCTGCTGCAATGGCTTTGTTGCTGGTTTTTTCACCAACAATAATTTCTACCAAAGGCATTTTATCAACCGGAGAAAAAAAGTGTACGCCGATAAAGTTTTCTGGTCGTTTTGAAAATTTTGCTAAGTCGGTAATAGGAATAGTTGAAGTGTTAGAGCCAAATATTTTATCAGCTGGAAACACGGCTTCTGTCTCTTTTATTACCAAATCTTTTAAGGCTGGATTTTCAAAAACGGCTTCTACAATAAAATCACAATCGGCAATTGAAGTTGGATCGTCGCTGGTTTTTATTCTGTTTAATAATGCTTCGGCTTTTTCTGGGGTGGAACGTTTTTTACTGATCGCTTTATCTAACAATACTTTAGAATAGGCTTTTCCCTTCTCAGCATTTTCAACACTTACATCTTTTAAAACCACTTCCATACCTGCTTTGGCAGACACATACGCTACGCCGGCACCCATCATACCTGCACCTAAAACGCCTAACTTTTTAACTTGGTATTTTGGTTGATCTGTTGGTCGAGTTTTCCCTTTCTTAGCATCTTGAATAGCCATAAAACCCGTCCGAATCATATTTTTCGCTTCTGGTGCTTGGCAAATTTTGGTAAAATAGCTGGCTTCAATTTCTAAGGCACGGTTTATCGGCAACTGCAAACCATCGTGTACTACTTTTAAAATATATTTTTGTGCCGGGTAATTACCGTGTGTTAATTTGCTCACATTTCCTGCTGCACCTGCTAATGTTTGCACGCCAGTTGGCGACCAAAAACCACCACCAGGAATTTTATATTTTTTATCGTACCACGGCTGTATCGGCTTTGGGTTGTTCGATATCCACGCTTTTGCTTTTTGTAAGATTTCTTCTTCATTTTCTGCCACATCGTGTACCAAACCTATCTTCAAGGCATCTTGCGCACGCTTTTCTTGCCCCTGCAATAAAAACATTAAAGCATTTTGAATACCAAGCAAATAAGGCAATTTGCAAGTGCCGCCCCCACCAGGAAACAAACCAACTTTTGCCTCTGGCAAACCTATTTTTATTTTATGATTATTTAAAACAATACGATGATGGCAAGTTAAACACAACTCATAACCACCGCCCAATGCTGTGCCGTTTATTGCAGCAACAAAAGGCTTACCACCATTTTCAATTTCACCAAATTTTTTGTGCATTTTAATGATGCCATCTCTAAAAGCTTTGGCATCTTTAATTGGTGCGCCTAATACTTTTAAATCGCCACCAGCCATAAAAATTGGTTTGCCCGATGTTACAATAATACCTTTTACAGCGTCATCGTTAATAGCTTTTTCTGCTGTTTTAGCATAAGCATTTATAAAGGCTGCACTAAAAAGGTTGGCAGATTCATTCACTTGATCTATGGTAATGATGGCTATTCCATCTTCTCCAATTTCGTATTTTAAATATTCGTTTTGCATTAACTTGTTTTAAGATTTCTTCATTTTTACTTTTCGTTAGGGGTAGGTAATGACTTCATTACACTTTTCAATATTCTATTTCTATTGCCTGAAAATATTTATCATGAAGGTGTCTAAAATCTTTAGCTGTAGTTATTAATTTAGAATTTGTGACAGTTGCTGTTGCAGCTATCCAAATGTCATTTTTTCCCATATTTCTTGCAGTTAATGGTAATGGATTATCAATAAGTTTACCTTGGCTGAAGGCATCTATCTCTGCATACTTTTCTATAAGATCTTCTGAATTAATATCAATAATTATTAACGAATTTAATATATCATCAAACAGATTCATCTTTTTGCTGCCCCAATAATTCCTTTTTGCAATTGACTTAATTTCACCAACGCTAACAACAGATATTATTGGATTATTATCAACTCGAAATGGATCGTAATCAGATTCAATTTGCAGTCTCTCTTTTTTTTCTCGTAAATAAATCAAAAGTATATTGGTATCTAACAAATAATTCATCTTAAATCATCTCAATTAATTTTTCAAGAGGTTCCTCTATATTCAATTGCTCAATTTTTTTAAAAAACGCTTCTTTGTTTATTGGTTTAAAATTTTGTTCTTGCTTAATTTCTTCAATATCTGTTTTTTTTCTCATCGGCTTTTCTAATCTTTTCAAAATTTCGCTATCTGGCCACATTTCTTTTATTGTAGCTTCCAATTGCTTCAATTATGGCCATCATTATCTCCCACGGATTTAATTTTATTAATTAACCCCAATTTTAATGCCTCTATCTTCATTTTCTATTTATTTGATTTCTGGTATAAAAATAAACTATTCGTGGCATTAATGAAGGCTAACCTTGTATTACCCAACGAATAATGATACGTCGTCGTCTCTCTGAGAAACGAAGAGAGATGCGATCTTATCTAATGTTATCATCAGTTTGTGAAATTTAAATAGATTTCTTCATTGACCTTTATTAGTTTATCGTAAATTATTTTCAAATCAGTTTTAACAGTCATTTTTAATTTTTCGTTTTCTCTACTTATGTAAATGTCATACGGCTTAGAAAATAGATAAACAGATTTCAATTCCAAATAATCCCAATCGTCTGGAAGTTTAGGAGTTATTTTGAGTTCCGAAAAACTGACGGCTTCAATACCTAAAAGGCCTTCCAGAAAGATGCGACAATACAAAGCGCTTTCTGCCGAAAGGTGCTTCATATTGTT
>Ga0209093_1000355_pt1 | contig 24190 bp, 28 predicted proteins | sample SidtaG_4_FD_187450 | JGI IMG/M metagenome (GOLD analysis project Ga0209093, IMG submission 187450) | Marine algal microbial communities from Sidmouth, United Kingdom - Sidmouth_Male1 metaG (SPAdes) (version 2) | ecosystem: Host-associated > Algae > Red algae > Unclassified | place: Sidmouth...
CCCTTCCGCGCAGCCCCCCGCGCACCCCCCCCCGTTGGTCGTCCAACCTGGGGTGGCCAGCGAGTGTTCCAAGCGGCCGCGGCCGTCTGCTGTTGTGGCGACGGTGGCGTCGGCCGAGGCGGCGGCGGCCGCGGCAGCGACGGCTGCGACGGCGGCGGTGCAAATGGCGGCGACATCGCGGTCTTTCTCGACAGCCACGGCGGAGCCCGGGCTTCCGGCGTCGCGCCGTGTTCCGCTCCCGCCGGGGGCGGTGCTGGAGCAAAAGGCGGCCACAAAGGCGGCGAGGGCCACAGCGGCAGCGGCGCTGGCGGCGGACGAATGCAGCGGTTGTGGCAGCGACGGTCACGGTGGCGGCGGCGGTGGCTGTGGCGGCCACCGGTGACGGGGAGCACGCGGCCATGGCCGCCGCTGCCGCCGCCGGCGACGGGGCGCAGGCGGCCATGGCCGCCGCCACGCCCCTCCAGCCCATGTGCAGCAGGCGCGACCTTCCCGGACACGGCTGACGCGGCGACATCCCCACCGCCGCAGCCCGTGCCGCCCACGTAGAACGCAGCGGTGGCAGGAAATACATGTTCAGCGCGCTGCGCCGCCGCCGATGCACCGCCGCCGAGACCGCCGCCGCAGAGGCCGCTTCCGCTGGCCACGGCCGCAGCATCCGCCGGTGCTCCGGACGGCACTGTGATGCTCCGCCGTGACGTACTTGTCAAGCTTGTGGGGTCAAAGACAGCAAGGTGAGAAAAAAAGGCAAAGGTTTAGTGGGCACGAACTGCGGCCAAAACCCGATCTACGCAGTCAAATTGCCCGACAATGTGGCGCTGGCTCAAGAAACTGGCCGCCATCGCCTGCAGCAGGTGCGGGTCATCCACCAGTGCTTGATTGTGGTAGACCAAATTTCGGATGATCACCTTGAAATCGTTGAAAACGCCTTCAATCGGCTGCATGTCGGGGCTGTATGGAGGAAGGCGGAGGAACGCAACACCGTTGGCCGTCATGAAAGCGTCTCCATCGGCGTCATGGATAGGGGCGTTGTCAAACATCAGGACGCAGTTGTCGGGCTGTAAATCCCATGGCGCCCCCGGCGTGTACACGCCGAGCTTGGGGAAAAGATGTTGAAGAAAAAGTCGCCAGCCCGCCCCCGTCAACGCCTTCTCCCGCACGACCAGAGACAAAAAGCCGAGGATGCGGCCTTGGCTGGATACCGCCATCGTTGTGCTCGTGCGAGGGACGGACCGCGGGTCACGGTCACGGAGGTGCGAGCGCTCGTGCGTCAGCGACCGGCCGTAGAGACGAAACACGTCGGACCCATCCGTGTGCGTCTCATCGACGGAGACGATGCAGCGACGGGGGATGCGATGCCGTACGATGGCGTGCTGACGCCGGCGCTCCTCCGTCGACTCACGAAACAGCCGCAAAATCTATTTACGACTGAATCCAAGATGGCAAAGGTGGCGGTCGACCGTGCTCTTAGAAAAACGCACCCGTGTCATGTCCCCCGCCGGGTCCTTACTCATTATCTTGAGCATCTCGGCGTGCTCGCGGAGCAACGCATGAGGATGGTTCCGCACGATGTAGATAAGCCCGTCCATCAGCTGCCGGTCGTACCCGCAAGCGTCGTGGTGCTTGTTCCGCCGGTCCGCGTTGCACCACACCGACCCGCTGTCCGCGTAGTATTGCTCCCAGAGCCTCAGCTGTGTGCGCGAGACGCCAATGCTGCTGCGCACCTTGCTGCGCTCCGCACCGTTGGACAGCATGGAGAGAGCAGAGGCGCGCAAATGCTCAGAGTACATCTTACTCGAGGCAGAGCGAGCAGGCTCCGACGACAAACGGCGGCCACTGCGCGACCGGCTGCGCCCGAGGAAGCGGCGGCGGGCAATGGCGTCGCCGGCGGAAGCCAGCAACGCAAAGGCGGCGACGGTGCCGAAACCGGCCGGGGTGGTCGGCGGCGGCGCCGGCGGCGCCGGTGGCAGTCCACGAAGTCGGCGACGCAGCAGGCGGCGGCGGGCGCCGGCGGCGGCGGGCAAAGCAGGCGACAGCGGCGCAATCGGCCTGGGTGGCCGGCGGCGGCGACGGCCACGACGGCAGCAGCCGGCAAAGAAAACGCGACGACGGCGGCGCAGCCGGCGGCGCCAGAGGCCGGCGGCGGCGGGCGACGTCCGCGGAGCAGCTGGCGGCGCCGGTCGGCGGCGGCGGCCGCCAAAGGCGGCCACGGCAGCGACGGCGGCGTAACCGGCCGGGGTGGCAGGCGGCGGCGACGGCAGCAACGGCGGCAGGCAGAGATGTCTACTGCACAGCCGGCGGCGCCGGACGCCGGCGGCGGCCGGCAAAGACGGCGACGTCGGCGACGGCGGCGCAACAGGCCGGGGTTGACGGGGGCAGCGACGGCCGCGACGACGGCAGCCGGCAAAAACGACGGCAGAGCCGGCGGCGCCGGGCGCCGGCGGCTGCCGGCAACGGCGACGACGGCGGCGACGGCGTCGCAACCGGCCGGCTGGGTCGGCGGCGGCGATTGCCGCGAGGGCGGCAGCCGGCAAATGGGAGGGACGGCGGCGCAACCGGCCGGAGTGGCCGGCGGCGGTAACGGCCGCGACGACGGCAGCCGGCAAAAGCGTGGGCTCAGCCGGCAGCGCCGGTCGGCGGCGGGGGCCGGCAACGACGGCGACGGCGGCGACGGCGGCGCAACCGGCCGGCGTGGCCGGCGGTGGCGACGGCCGCGACGGCGGCCGAAGGCGACCACGTCGGCGGCGCTGCCGCGGCGGCGCGGCCGAGGGCGACCACGTCGGCGGCGCAGGCGGCGGCGCCAAGCGGCGGCGGCGGCGGGCAACCTCGGCGGCGCAGCCGGCGGCGCAAGCCGCCGGCGGCTGCGGGCGACATCGGCGGCGCAGCCGGCGGCGCCTGTCGCCAGCGGCGGCCGCCAAAGCCGCGACGGCGGCAACGGCGGCGCAACCCGCCGGGGTGGCCGGCGGCGGCGACGGCCGCGACGGCCGCGACGGTGACGCGGGTCAGCGGCGGAGGCGGGCAACGTCGGCGGCGAAGCCGCCGGCGGCGACGGCCGCGACGGCCGCGACGGTGACGCCGGTCAGCGGCGGAGGCGGGCAACGTCTGCAGCGCAGCCGGCGGCGCCGGACACTGGCGGCGGCGGCCACAGACGGCAACGGTACCGGGCCCGCCTCCCTGCCGCCTCTACCATTTGAGACCCGCTTAACCCCCGGCTTTGTCCGTCGCCACCCGTCTCCCACTCCCCCCATTGTTCAACCGCTTGTTTTGGCTCTGGACGTAACTGTACTTGCCGGGCGTGATCCTGATGAGGATGGGCGCACGTCACGTACGGGGCGTAGCAGCCGCTCGAGGACACGGGACATGTCGTCTGCCGTGGGCAGAGGAGCTGCCGCCGGTCAGCGCTGCGAGTTCTACGTGGCGCTAGTGCGCGAGACTCCCGCGCTGGTGGGGCCCCTGCAGACGCTGATCTCCGTCGTACCGACGCTTGTCAGGCAAGCAGTGTCGATTGACCTACGGCCTGGCGTTGCCGCGGTACTGCACCATGAGGAGCGCCAGTCGGCTGCTACCGCGGCGGCCGGCCTCGCTGGTAGAATGGGGCGCTCTGCGGCGCCGGGCCCTTTGGCGGCCCACCCCCGTCTTCTTCTGCGGATCGCGCACCGCACCGGCGACGGCCGTCGTGCGGAACCCGCCCCCGGTGTTGAGCACGTGCTGCACAAGGACGGCAAGTGGGTCGGCTTATGCGCTCGCGGTGGAGGCACCGTTGCGCTCGGCGACGCACTGAATGGGTGGCAGATGCACTTGTCCTGGGTGGGTGGCTTGTCCCCGCTCGACGTCTTGTCTACGTACTCCGTTTTCCTCGGCCGTCCGGGGCATTTAACTGCAGTCTCGGAGGTGGCGTCGGCAGCGGCCGAGATGGCGGCGGCCGCAGAAGCGCTCGTCGTGGCGGATCATTTCGCCTCGCAAGGTCCAATGACGGCCCCGCGCGAGCCGTGTACGGCGTCTCCTGCAGCCAAGCTCTTCTCTCTTCGTTCTTTCGGCGGTGGCGGCGTGCCCGCTGTGCCACGCGTGGATGCTGATGGGGAGGAGTTGGTAGGCAGACGGCGGACCCCTGCAGTCTTCGACCGGTCGGCACCAACTCCCTTCGACGTTGAGTACCTGGAGTACCGCCCAGGTCGAAAGGCGCAGCCCTTCCGCCGACACATACGGAAGGACGCCCGGTGTCCGCTGTGTAATCTCGACGCGCGGACTGTCGGTGGCCCGCTGGATCACCTCCGCGCCCTCCACACCGTCGTCAGCGTCGAGCTCTTCCGTGCCGTATCGGCCGCGGAGCTGGAAGGGGCCGCAGCCGCAGCCAGCAGTGGTGGGGGCCGCGGCTGGGATCGCTGCCTGGCACATATTCGCTGGGTGTCGACCCCGATGCTATTGCCAGGACTTTTTGAGTCTGCCGGTTGGGTCCAATCGACGGCTGGGGCTGTGCGTCTCTCCTCCCGCCTTCCACACGTAGCGGCCGCTGCCCCCGGCATCGTTCACCCCGACGGCCGCGCCCCCTGGCAACCGCTGCGCGACGATCACGGCGTAGTGCGCTCCGCCGGGGTCCTCCGAGAGGGAGGTGGGGCCGGCCCGGCGACGGCTGCAGCCGCCTTCCTCCGTCGGGACGTGTCCTTTTCCCGTCACACGCTCGCAGCGGGAGCGTCGCGCCGACGGCCGCGGCTGTATCCGCGGTCGGGCAAAGCAAGGGTTGCTCGTCGCACTCTGGCGACTGCAAGAGCTGACCGCGAGTACTTTCACACAGGCGGCCTCGCCCCTCTGTCCGTCAAGCAGTCGCCGAAGGCCGAGCTGTCTTCTGACTCCGAAGACGGCGTCGAAGAGGATTGGCTGCACTCGATGGACGCGGCGCGCCTGGAGGCCCTCGAGTTGCCGTCGCATGATGTGTTGTTTATGGCTCTCTGGCCAGAGTACGTGGACGCGGCCCCCCCGTGGGGAGACAGAGGGGCGGCTTTCCTGCTCGGCGGCTTTTTCGTGGCTCGACGCAGGACCATCCTGGAAACAGGGTTGCTGGCTCAAGCCGTAGCGCATGTTGAGGTCATGTACACTCACGGGCTGTTGGATGTTGATGCAGCAGCACAAGCCATCGGCGTGCTGACGGACCGGTCGTGCTCGGGTGTGCCTAGTGGCAGTTCGGTGGGAACTGACAACGGACTAGACCCAGAGGAGGCTGCTGTTGCTGCAGCTGCCAGCGTGGCGGCGTCGGACGCGCGCGCGGCAGCTGCCGAACGAGTCGGCTGATCACCGCGCGCGGCAAAGGCTACGGCATCCAAACGTACGTCGTGGATGTCAACGATGGCGCGTACACCCCCGCGACCCACGACCTCGTGTCGAACGCCTCGTGCCCGACCATGTTCATGGCGTCGCTGTTCAAGGTGCTGCACGACGATTTTGGCATCTCCCGGGGACCTATGACGATGACGCACTCCATCGCTGGCGACCAGCGCCCGAATGACGCTGGCCGCCATGACTCCCTGTGCGTCCGGGACGTCGCCGAGTTTATCGCCGTGAAGTGAATGAAAGCGTTGCGCGTTGCCTATGTCTCTGTGACACTGTATGCGTTCCTTCTTACCTGCTTTCCCGCAGTTCCGCGTTGCCATCTTCGACCTCAGCCTCCTCGATGCTGCGTGCCGGGCGCCGCCTCCGGGCGCCACCGCCCGGCCACCCGTGGTCGGCGCGGTCGCCGCTCTCGCGCGTCCTCCACCCGCAGGCACCGCCAGTCACAGTGCGTGTGGGCTGACCGCCTCTTCGCTGCATACCGCCCCGGCCGACGGTGCCCGGCTGCCCGACAGCGCGTCTTCGGCGCGTGCTACGGCGGCACTTGGTACAGCCCCAGCCGCCATCGCCACAACGAAGACGTGCTACGCCTGCGGACGCGCCGGCCGACCGCGACGTGAAGCAGCCGCTGGCGGCACTGCGGAGGGAAAAGAGTAGGGAAGGATGCAACTGCAACGCGCACAACCGCACGACGCTGCCGCCGACGAGCGGCGCCGTGCACGACACCTGCCCGCAGAGGCCGGCGGGCTGCCGTTGGCTTGGGAATCGCCCCCTTCCACACGACGCCGCTCCACGCCACCCCCCCCGCCCTATGCGTGACGGCTAATCGGCGGCGGCACTCTTTTGTGGTCGTCGACGTCCCGGTCACGGGCGACCGCCTGCGCGACCGCGCGGTCGCGACCGTGGCGCGCAACGGTGGTTACACACTGTCGGCCACTGTGGAGCAAATTGGGGCCTTGGGCGGACGCACGTCCGCGGCAGCCGAGAAGAAGACGACGCCGTCACTCCGCGGCGGCGGTTGGCTTCCCGCCGCTGCTGACAGATGCGGCGACAGGCGACGCACGACCGCGTGCAGTCGGTGGCAGGCGGCGGCGGGTGCAGCGGCGGCGGGTGGCCCGGCGGCGGGCGGTCACGCGTCGCCGCCGCATGTTGCCGTGACGTCAGTTTTGCCACCGCTGCGCACCTGGCGGCGCAACGGCGGCAAGCAGCGACGGCACGACCAGCGGCGCCGGCAGCAGCAGCGGTGGCGCCTCTGTCGGCGGTGGTCGTACCTGGGTCGTGGTCGACGTAGCAGTGGTTGGTTGTGGCGGTAGCCATGTTGTGGAGGGCGCGAATAGCGGTGGTTGGGGCCCTTCCCACGGCGGGCACGAATCCCGACGGCGGGCGCGAATCCCGAGCTGGCTGCAGCCGGCGGGCGACGGCCGGTGCCCTGACGTGGGCGGCGGCAGCAGCCCCCCGCAAGTCCTCTGACGCCGCCGCCGCCAGGGTGGCGTCGTCATGGGCAAAGGCCGACCCGTCGACGTGTCGAGCGCTGTGCACTCTTTCCGTCATCCCCTGCGCTCCCGCGAGCCGCCGCCGTCGAATGTACGCCCAACACAGATAGCGCGCCACAACCTGCTACGTGCCGCCGTCGTGCTGGCCGTAGCGACGGAGCGGACGGCCTCCCGCGTCAGTTGGGGTATGGGGCAGAAGACTGCCTGGACCCGTGTCGCACGAATGCAGGTCGGACATACGGCGTCGGGCTTGGCATGCACTTCAGAACGCATTGTCACACGTGAACTCCCCAAGGCACCATGTCAGCCACGCCTGTCTCGCATGCGGGCGGGACACCATGATGGCTCCAAAACGTTTCCAACTCTGCTGTCGAATGTACAACCCCTACCAGCATTGTTGAAAGCTGAAACCGTGCCTGCACAGCAGGCCCCGCTAGAGTCCAGGTTGAGCCCGCGAGACAACCTTGTCACTTTCAGAGCTGGAATCGTCAAAAACGCGGGCCTCGTTTGCAATCGTTTCGCGTCATGGAGACCCAAATGCATCTTGATCGCCAGGTCTGTGTCGCTTTCCACGATCGATGTACACGGGTCGGCTGTAGGACCTGCGAGGGAATGATCCTACAGCGGAAAAACAGTACGACACAGGCTGAACGTGCACATGCGAACCGACCTAAGACGGCACGATGTGCGTTTCAGAATGGGCAACTCCCGCCAGCCCTGTTGCGCGTGGCGTGTCCAGGGAAAACCCTATCAGACACGATATCCACTTTATGCCAACTACAACCAATAGGATGACGCCATTCTGGCGATTTGAGGCGTCTTTCGGCGTCGGATTGTACTTTCACACATTTCTTCGTGCCTCCGCACGAAAGACGTGGTCATCATGACAGTGTTGTGTATCAAGGTGAGCACCCTCCGCCGCCGTGGGCTCGACCGTGGTGGCGCCACCCGCAGTGTGATTGTCGGGTCAAAGCAAGTCTGGTCTCTTCGTCCTGCTCCCCCGGCCACCCGGACTCACAGCTATGTACCCTCCAGGCGCTGCTCGCCCTATCGCCGGTCTCTACGTGCGTGCACCCTCGGTTCATGTCCCTCAGTGCGTGCCCCCCGCACGCCCTGGCGCGCCACTCAGTGGCCCGCACGCCGGGGAGGTTCCCATCCCGTGGGCCTCCCGCCCGCTCCCTCACTGGGGCACCTCCGCGGCGCTCTCCCGTCACTCGCGCCCGTCTGGGCCGCTCGCGCCCGTCCGGGCTGGCCGCGCCCCCCTCAGCGCCCACGTGGCGCTGCGCCGGGAGCGCCGCCTCATCAACCACCAGCCAGGCACCCGCCGGCGCCACGTCGCCTTGGCGCCGGTGCGGCGGCGGCACGTCTGCTTACATCAGTGCGTCCGCCGACCGCCACGCAACAGATAGAGCTGTTGCGCTGAGAGGGGTTTTTGTGTCCGTCTCAGTTAGGACAACAGGGAGTGAGTGCTCTAGGTGGAAGTCGGCGTCCAGTGGGAGCGAGGCCTAGGCGTAGAGCGTGTGGGTACCACGGTATCTATTCGATGTTCGTGACGCATAAAATAAGACCACGGATGACTGACGACAGTAAAGCTCTCGCCGATACTTACTTCGTCACCACATGCCAGACAGTGCCGGCCGTGGTCTCAAGGCATTGTGGACACACATGTGACTATTCGCACCTGCCTGGTAAGACTGTGGCGTGTCGCCGTCGACCGCTGCTCCTACTCTGTCTGGAGGAGGAGGAGCCGATCCGCCGTGCTGGGGTTGACTAAGGCTCTAAAGGCGGCGCTTTCCTTTCGAGCCACAGCCAGTGACATGGGCGGCGCTGCCAGGTGCTCCACCTTTCGTGGCGCCCCCTCCATTCGTAGGACCAAAGGTCATCAAATTGATTGCGCCAATCAGTCCTGAGGCCGACCCCCTTCGGCCTCAATGAACTCCACATTCTTCGTGCCAGTGGTCATGACCAGACACGACCACCCGAAATGGTGCGCAATCGTCCATGTCGATCGAACAGAGGTGCGACCCGAGGGGTTTAGAAACCTTTGTGTACATGTAGCCTGCTTTCTCCAAGAGTGGCCCATGTTGACGACAATAATGTGGCGATCTCGGTCGATTCAGATCTGTGTCACGTCGGTACCGTGCTCGTCGTGGTGCGCACCATGCTCGGGTCAGAACACTGACGCGTTGTCGTGCCTCATCGTTTCTTGAGGTGTGCCGTTCGTCTCCTCCACGGCGAGGGATATCCGACCCGACCACCCTAGTTTTCCAGCAGGTACGTTTCAGCATGTTTCACCATCGTGCATTCCATGGACAACAGCGGCTGTGACCAACATGACGCCGAAACAGCGGTTGTGACCAACATGATGCCGAGCTGGTCGCACTGCGTCGACAGCCCGTTCTCCCGCACATGCTCGAGCTGTCGTTCAAGGCCAAATGGCAGTCTTCTAACCTCTGCTCATGAGGCGATTGGACCATATCGTTGTGCTGTGGTCATTTGATTCTGAAGTCATGGCTTGCGGCGCTTGCAACAAATTCGGCCCGCGACAAGCGCATCCTACCGCGTCAGATGCGTCGCGCTGCCCACATTTGGAGTTCCGTTGTTGTCGCCGTTTGCAAGTCGATCATCCTTGGTTTCGGCCGGTCGTCGCCGATAGGTATGTATGGGGACGGTTCTTGCGGCGGCGTTCGCGTCACTTCCTTTTCCCCAGACGTGTGCCGTGTTGCCGTCGACTCGGCCACAGTTTGTTTTTCACCCGCATAACGGCCACCGACCTCGGAGCTATGTCGAACACGCGGCGGTTGAAAGCAGCAGGCTGTGCTCTGCGCCCGCTTCCTGCACGCGACTTTGTGTGCCCCGCCCTCGTTGATGTTCAAGTTCTTTGTGGCATGGATACCTCGGTTTGATGCCGTCGCATTGTCCTGTCTCTCGATCTTGTGCCCGAGGACGAGGCGCCGTGTATTTCATGTTCTTTGAGTTCGTGCACGCTGTTCCATGGCGTGAGCTCGTTTTTCGTCGGCATTCGTCGCCCCGCACCGAAGTGTTTCAGCTTGTGCGAGCCTGTGGCGTACTCAGGCACCATCAGGAAAGCGTCTCGCGGTGTCGAGCGGCATTGTTTCTCTTATTTTTCGACAACTGGAGGGATTGCAGGGCACACCCTTGGGGGGTCGTCGTGGTGAGGAGCTCTATCGATGGCCTCCAATACTTCACGGAAGTGGCCCACAGGAACAGGGCGGCGGTCCGTGTACGGAGGGTCCACGGACGGGGTGGGGCAGGGAGGGCAGTGGGCATTGGAAGGATAACAAGGTAAAAAGTGAGACAGCGGACGCGGGACGGTGGGGGAACCAGTTCGAGACCCGCCCAACAGTCGCTGCCCCCCCACACTTCTGACAGGAACGAGAACAACCGAAAAACATGGCTGCTTTCACGGCCGCTGCAATGGGCGGGCCGCCGCGGCAGCGGCGGCCTCCACCGCAGCGCTGAACACGGCCGAGAACGAGGCGGTCAGGTCGGGCTGCCAGCTCGCCGTGGCACCGCGGTTTGAGCAGCCAAGTAGACGCGGCAACGCAAGTGAGCGAGCGGTACTGTGAACAACACCGGCACCTGCCCGTCTTCGCCCAAGAGGGGTGGTCCCTGTGATGGAGGCACAGCCGGGAGAGGGCAGCAGGCGGGAGGCGTGTTAGACCACTGCTCAGCGGCCGACGGCCGCGGACGCGTCCGAAAAGAGCCCCGCCACGCTTTGCGCGAGCAAGCTCACGCTGTCGTCGTGAGAACCAAGAACGGACTACTATCTGAGCACGCTCATGCGGCGCCTGAACGGAACTTCCCACTGGCGTCAGACCGCCACCCAGCAGGCGAAAGGACCATTGTGGCTCGCCCGTTTATGCTTGCACCTCCTTCCCGAGGTGCACACATGCAGGCGTACACATACATGAACGTGATTGTGTGGTGGTGGGACCGTAGTGGGGAACCGCACCGGGAGGCGCCTACTTGTGATGCGGTTGATTGCCGACCGTGCCCGGGCCCGTCCCGTGCGCGTCGTCGGCGGCAGGTGCGTCCCGTCGTCACTGGGCAGCCGCACGTCCCCTGCGGCCACACAACGGGCCGCGCGCACTTGCACACTTCGTGGCCCAAGCGACCCCGTCGCCCGAGCGGCAGGCGGGGAGTCCGGTACCACGCGGCTGCACGGGGCCGGGCGCCCCACACACTGGGCCCAGAGCGGCGCCACCACATAAACTGAAAACGCTCCATGTGTATGGCGACCGCATACAGGCCGCCCAGACAAGCAGGGCGCTTAAGTTTTAGTGCGGGCGACACCATCATAGCTTTTGAACAGATACCGGCCGGCCGCGTGCCCCCCGACCACCATGGGCATGATCAACTGCCTGCCCACTGTGGACACAATGGGTATGTCCCCTGTGATGACCGGAAAAGGAAGAAAATGAGGCAGGGAAGCGTGATGAAGCTGCTCGATTGGCAAGGGATGCATGCCTCAGGTTAGACTCAATCTGCGAATGACGAGTGCCAGTCCGTGGGTCCCCAGTCAACACACCACCTCGCATGAAACAAGCACAGGAGCCCCCGCACTCGCAGCAGATACATTCACCAGACTCACATGACAGAAACGAGCACCGCATGATGATGTCAGTGGGGGTGGCGGCGGTGTGGAAGACAGCCGTGGGGATGGCCGCGGTGGTGATTTCCGCGGCGCCAATGGCCTCGCCGCGCGGGCGCCGGCCGCTGTGGACATGAAGGCGACGACGCCGACCTCCGCAGGTTAGCCGCGGTGTCGAGGACCACGGTGGGGATGGCCGCGGTAGCGAGGACCCCAGTGACGATGGCCGCGCCGCGTTGACGCTGGCCGCCGTGGGGATGATCGCAGTGTCAACGGCCACCGTGACCAGGGCCACGGAGACGACGACCGCCGCGGGGATGACCGTGGTGACGGTGACCGCGGGTGCGATTGCCGCCGTGACGGTGGCGGCGGGTGCAACTACCTAGGTGAGGATGACCGCCTTGAGGATGACCGCGCTGCCGACAGCCACGGTGCTGACGGCCGCGATGACGACAACCGTGAAGACGATGGCCATGGAAACGATGGCCGCCGTGACGGGGGCCGCGGTGACGATGGCCACGGTGCCGATGGCAGTAGTGCATTGACCGCCGTCATGATGTCAACTCTGAGGACAGCCGCGGCGACGAGGGAGATGACGACGGCCGTGGTGACGACGGCCGTCGTGACGATGATCACAGTGAGAACGAGCGCGGTGGGGATGGCGGTGGTAGCGACGGTGGCGGTGGGAACGTCACCGAGGTGAGGTTGGCCGTCAGAGGGGTAGTGACGACGTCATCGGCGCCGTCCCCACCAGATCGGCGGTGGAAAGTGGATCTCCATGCTGGCCAATCATATCATGGGACAGTCGTTGGAGCGCTACTGGCCTCACGGCCGTGCCAGGTGCTCGGATCTGATAGATAAAAATTGACGCATTCGAGGCTCTGAAAAAACGTTCGACGATCGGGACGGTTCTCAGTCGACAAAAAGCACGTGGACATGAGGGCCGCTGGGATCCAGAAGTACGCGACCGATGCGGGGATCCGGAAATACACGATGCCAGTCCAAAGCACTGTATTTTCGAACAAGTGTTCGGCTTCGTCGTGCGCATCGACTTGGGACAGACTGAGCATGGTGCGCGCTGCCGCGCTGCGCTCTGAACGAATGCACTTGAGGCTCACCGCGGAAGAGCGAACATTCGTTCTGGCCTCTCGATGGGCAATACGCAAAAGTGGTCGCGCCTGTCGTTGCTGCGACTCGCACTATGTCTTTACGAACAGTTCGCAGAAGGTCTTGAGGCATCCCTTCCCTTGTGGCATCACGACTTGTCACAGTGCAATCTCCATGAAGACTCGGTCATCGACACCAACGCTATCCTAGAGCTTTACTGGCCATGGATACTCGACATATTTTGCAGCTGCCGCCGCCTTCGAACCCGCGACGACCACGCATGTCTCATGTCGAATCTGTCGACTACGTCCTGAGACGACGTGCGAACTGGCGTATGCCCGACCGGGGTTCGATACGTGGAGCGGCATACAAGTCAATTGGTTTCACTCGTTGTCCTTTTCCTGCTTCTCTCTTCTGTGCCGTGTTCTCTGCGCTTGTCGCAGAGAAGCTGTCAGCGTCACGGTCGCCACAAGCATCATGTGATCGCTCCCTCCCGACCTGCAGTTGGCGTTGCCGTTGGCATGCCCGTTGACGAGGCCGATGCAGGGCTGCCCGCGGCGGAGGCGCGGAGGGACACAGCGGAGGCGACACAATGGCCATTGCACCGCCGACGGACTCGGTTCGGCCTTCAGCAAACAGTGGCAGGAGGGTAAAACAGGCACAATTGCGCGGGGACAGACCAGGCGTGGCGCTGGCCGGGCGTTGAGATCCTTGGACCATCGCCTCCAGCCAACAGCGGCGCGCTGCGTCTGCGCACATGCACGCCACCCAGGTGTTGCGACTCCACCTGGGGAAGATGGACTATATAGAATCCCGCGTCTTCCCTCTGCCCCGGGGCTAGTACCCGCGGCAACCACCTATGACCTCGCCAACGCGGTGCCCGCAACCCGCAGTCTGACACCTCTCCGTCCCCTCGCACTGCCTCCGGCACCTACGCCTCCCCTGCGGTCCCCCGCACCTAATCCTCATCCTGGTGTCTGCTGCAGCGCCGTTGACGGATGCGGGAACACCCGCCGTGGAGGGGAACACAAAAGGGAAGGTAGGACCAGCAAAAAAAAGCCGGCCGCCCAGGGTTCCATTATCGCCGCCCCCGCTTCTGTCCCTGCGCCGCCCACTACACTCCACTAGACTCATGCCTTTAACGGGCGGCTGTCGCCAGCAGCGCCCACCCACCCGCGGCTCAAGAGACACGCTGCCCCGTGCCACGGATGTCCTCACAATATACCGCACAACACCATGACAGCAGGCCATGGCGGGGAACGCACGCAAGCAAAGAAAGCCTCGCCACCCATCAGAGTGTGTTGCTCAAATCCTGGCAAAGAGCGCTGGCGACGCCACCTCACCACCATTCTCACTCAGACAGGCCTCCCTGCCACTGTCGCACACCGCACGCAGTCATCGCCTTTCACAACACCATATCGTCGAGCCATACGCACCCCACAGAGTGGCGAACGTTCAACAGAACCACAAACCATCGTCGCGCCATACACAGAGCATTCACCCCCACCCTTGCTCTCACGGGTGACTGCCCTTGGCCGCCTTAATTACCGTCGCTCGTCGTCGGGTTAACTCAGGCAATGCCCTCTTCGGCCTCATTGACGATGCTCGGGGGCCTGCTACCGATTCGGCCGCATCCACCGCTGCAGGGACAGGGCCAACCCATCGGTGCCCCTTTCAGGTCCTTGAAGAGGCTCTCCCCGAGCTGCCCGTCCTGGGGGAACCGCCGACGCCGCCGCTGCCAGGAGCACCACATTCATGTGGACCAAAGTCTGCTGCAGGCCCGAGCAGTAGACCACAAGAGGGACACTCGAACCACACACGGGCACCAGGAGGAATTCGGACTCGAACCCCACCTCCTCCGATGGCGCACGGCGACGAGGGACATACGCAACGGGCTCCCTATTTCCATGCATGGGCTCCAACATGCGGGACGGCGCCGCTCGAAGAAACCGCACAAGGACCGACACGGACGGAGACATGCACATGTTGTGAAGCGCGATCGTCTGTGCGCGAGCGGTGAGGCACTCCTCCACCGCACGTTGCACAAAATTGGTCGGCGGGTGGAGCGGCTCCGGAAGAAGCTGCCGGTGGTTCAGGAGCAGGTGGTCTCATCGAATGAGTGTCAGGTGAAGACACCGTGGAGAGGGACAGCGGTGACGAGGATGAAAGCTTGGTGGTACGGGACACGCAGTGCCGAAGAAGAGGAGCTGCACGAGAAGGGGCCCGCAAGGCAGCTGATCTGATTCTGAGCTTGACACCTGGTGAAGGGCAGTTGCCCTGCGACGTGCTGAAAATGTGGTGGTCGACAAAACTTAGGTCGGGACTTTTTGATGGGCCCCGGCATGGGCTCTCCGTCACAAGGTCCAGTTGGATGAGGGGAGGACGGAAGTTCAAGAGATTGATGCAAATGTGCGAGGCAGCAGGAACAGACAACTCTCCTTTCGCAGCGTTATCTTTGGCCGCCATCCTCGCCGCGTCTGCTCTGGAGGTCACAACACCAGAAGCACATCACAGCCAGAGGCTGTAAACGCATGAGGCGGGCGCACCCACAACGACATCACCTCGAGCGTAGACGCGCCACACAATCACGGCTTTTTTCTGCCCAAACTTTCATAAGCGCTTTTCGAACCGATCATGCTGTACTGCCCTGTCGAGTTAATGCGAGGGGGTGGCACTGTCCACGCTGTGATCTGAGGAAAACAACAGGTGTCTGATCTGACACGCTCACGTCAGCCATTGAGCTGTCGCGTTTGAGATAAGGAGCCAACGAGGGGCCGCACATGGCATGAAATCCCAGGAGAGCAAAAATACTTCTGGCTGACCGCACGAGACGTGTGTCACGACCTCATGGCGCGAACACAGGAAAGCACAGCGCGACGCAATGCCGCTAATTGGATTGCTTGGCGTGCTGTTTCCACACCGTGTCCAACTCTGGGCCTCACAGAAGCGCAACAGCTTGTTAAGTGCGTAGTTGACGCGAATATCGCAACGCATGCATCCCGATTGTCCCACTGCGGCCTTCGTCGCACCCATCCCCGTCGCCAGCTGCCCGCACTTGTACATTGCGACAAGGATGCCGAATGTGGCGGCTGCCGGTACAACTGTGCGATGCCGCCGCTGCGGGGGCACGAGCGGCGCGCGCACCTCACTGTGAAAATATCTCCGGTGCATGGTTTCCCCGTGGCGGCGCCATCAAGCAGCCTGCAGCCCCCATCGCCCCCGCATCTCTACACAATGGAGGCGGCCCCTCCCTCTTCACCCAGTGAGGACGACGCAGTCGTACGGCGCTGTCCTCTGCATCCCGACGTGCGCTTGGAGCAGCGCGATTGCGATGCTTGTCTTTTCCTCTGCCGTGCTGACCTGTGGGAGGCGGGCGATCTGATGCTGGCCATGTGCCCTGAGAGGGACGTGGCCTCGCTCATCCTCTGGCGAAACCGCATGCACGCGAGCCTGAACCCGGTGCCTTTTGTATGCTTCACCCAGCGCGGTCTGCTGTGCTTTTTCACCTCCACGTTTCTCGAGCCCAACGAGTACCCCATGCCCTCTCAGGCCATGAGCGTGTTTGTCGACATGCTGGACGCGGTGGTCGACTTCTTTTGGTCGCGCTGGGAGCTGCAGAACGACAAGACCAAGTACCCCTATTGCTCGGAGCACACGCCAACTGCGCTTGCTTGCAGCAGCTGCGCGTCGAACCACCCGTACTATGATGGTGCCCAGTAGGGGGAGTGTACTGGGTCCACGATCATCAAACTGACTGGTGCCTTTTGCCTTTTCGACCACCACCGCTACCAGAACTGGCTCCCGCACACCCCGCCGCCGCTGCCGGCTGCCGCCCGGCCCGCCGCCGCGACCACCGGCACCGCCGGCCATGGAGCCCCTGCCGGCGGCCGCCGCCGCCGCAGCCGCCGCGGCGCGTGCACGGCTCAGGTCTTTACAGGCACGCCCGCGGCAGCGGCGGCGGCGTCTGCCGCACGCGCGCCGCGCCTCTGTCGCCAGCGGCAGTAGTGGCGCGCACGAGGCGACGGCACCCGCCGTGGCGAATGCCAGCGCCGCTTCAACCCCTTCCCCTGACGAGGGGCGCTTGGCCCGCGCCGCCACCCACGCGGCGCCACCCGCAATTCGGCTCCGCGCCGCCGCCGTGCTGCCGCCGCCAATGGACGGCGGGAGCGCTGACGTCTGCGCCTTGGCTACCCCCACCGCCGCCGCCACTGGGCGCGCCTTGTCTCGGCCCCTCGCCGTCGGCTGGACGCACATTTGAGGTCGGCGCCTTCGCAACCGCCTCTCTTGCAGATGCCGGACTGGCGGGCAGGCCCGGAATTGCCGCCGGCCAACAGCGTAGCAGGATCGGCGTCGCCGCCCCGGCGGTGCCCACACCCCAACCCCCCGGCGCCGCCCCCGCCGAGGCGGCGCGGCGGCACCGGGCCGCCGGCCGTACTGCGGCCGTAAATGGGCGGTCAGAGCGCCGACATCTGCGCTTTGGCCACCCCCGCCGCCAGCGCCACCGAACGCGCCATGGCTCCGCTCATCGCCGACACCTTGACGTGCATTCGCCGCCGCCGCCGCTTTGGCCACCGGCAGACCTCCCGGATAGCTCGGCGTCCCCGCCCGGGCGGTGCCCGCGACCCCCCCCCCCCGGCGGCGCCGCCGCCGACGCGTCGTGGCCGGCGGCTGTCGTAGCCGCAACGGCAGCGACGCCGTGCAGCGGTTTAAACTGGGGCGGGGTCGGCTCGAGCGTCGGTGCTTGGGGCCCCGCCTTGCCCTCTGGCTTGAGCGCGGCAGCCTGTTGTTGTAGACCTTTGCGGCCGGCAGCGGCGACGACGGCGGCGGCAGCCGCCGACTGCTGTTGCTGTTGCTGCTGCTGGGAGGCAGCGGCTGGGAAGTGGCCGCCGCTGTTTTTTGGTGCTTCATCTGCTCGCACTGCAAGGTGCACTTAAGGTGCGTTTGTAGGGTGCCTGCGGCGTTTCGTGTTGTGCTGGGTGCTCCACGAGAGCCTCCTGCGGCAGATGCTGCAGGCAGAGCCCTCGTGGTGGCTCAAGCGCTTGTCCTGAGGGTGGCTGCTTCTGCTGTTGATGTTGATGAGGATGTTGCTGCTGACAATGCTGCTGCTGTTGATGTTGATGAGGATGTTGCTGCTGACAATGCTGCTGCTGTTGATGTTGATGAGGATGTTGCTGCTGACAATGCTGCTGCTGTTGATGTTGATGAGGATGTTGCTGTTGACAATGCTGCTGCTGCTGATGTTGATGAGGATGTTGCTGCTGACAATGCTGCTGCTGTTGATGTTGATGAGGATGTTGCTGCTGACAATGATGCTGCTGTTGCTGCTCTTAATGCTGTTGTGTCGTTTGTGCTGTTGTTACTTTTGCTGCTGCTGCGTTGACGTTGTCGTCGTCGGTGCTCATGCTGTTGCTACTGTTCGTGCTGTTGCTGCTGGGACGCGACCGCCGCCAAATCCCCCCCATTCCCCCGACGGGGCGGCGAGCGGATCCGCCGCCGTCGCCACCGGCGACCGGCCGCCCGTCGGCCCGCCTCCCACACCCCCATCTTCGTCGGCGGGCACCCCCCCCACAAGCGCCTGTGCGGCGGCCACCCCGTCCATGCGGCGGAGTAGCCCCACCGCCTCGGTGGCGGCGGCGGGAGTGACAATCCGCAACACCGCCACGTCGGCGGCGCCGCCCCCCGCCGCCGCGTCGACGCGCGCCGTCACGGTGGCGGTGTAGCCGACGCGGCCGAGCGCGGCGGCCAGCGCCGTGCCGTCGACGAGGCCCGCGTCGGTGACAGTCTGCGCCGCGCGGCCGGCGAGGAGGTTGACGCGCGCGGCAGACACGCCCGGGAGGGCGGTCAGCGTCGACTCGGCCTTGCCGACGCAGGTAGCGACGAGGGCGGCGCCTCGACGAGGCGCTGCGCGACGACCACCCCAACGTCCGTCGGCAACATCAGGTCTGACGAGCAGCAGCACGTGGCCGCGCCGCACCCACAGTTGAAGCGGCGCACGCGGCGGCGCTTGACGAGGCCACTGCCGCTGCTGCCGGCAGCGGCGGCGGCGCCGGCGCCGGCAGTGGCCGCGCGGCCGCCGCCCTTGACGACGCGCGCCGACGCGTCGGCGGGCGGCGGCGCCGCAGCCGCCGCCGCCGCCACCGTCGCCGCCGTCGTCGCCGTCTTGCCGACGCCCGCCACCGCGCGCACCCCGCAACGACGCGCGGCGGCGGCGACGACGACGCCGCCGCCGCCGGCGCCCACGTGACGACCATGGTCGCAGACGGGAGGTCCACGGCGACGGCCGCCACGCCGTCCACGGCAGCGACCGCGTCGCGCACGACCGCCACGCAACGCCCGCACGTCATGCCCGCCACCGTAAACGCCGTGCACGACGCCGCGTCGGTGGTGGCGGCGGCGGCGGCCGCCGCCACCGGCGTGGCGGCCTTGCAGACGCCCGCCACCGCCGCCGCCACCGCCGCCGCCGCGGTCGGCGCCGACGCGGCGGGCGGGGACGCGTAGGTGACGGCCATGGCGCCCGACGCGAGGGCCACGTCGACGGCGGCGACGCCGGGCAGGGCGCCGACGGCGGCCGAGACGCGCCCGACGCAGCGGCCGCAAGTGAGGCCCGTGACTGTGTAGCGGCGGACGGGCGCCGCCATGGGTGGGGGCAAAAAAGGGGCAGCGGGACCACGACCAGGCGGGGGAGGACGGGCGACTGGGAGGAGGCAGTGGGCGGCGGGGACGACGGTGGCCACAGCGGCGGCTGCCTGCTACGGCCCTGCAGCGGTGAGCATCGCCGTCGCGACCGCCTCCGGCACCGCCGGCGGCGTCGCGTCACGTCCTGGGAGGCGGGGCGGACACGCCGGCGCGGTGGGCGCGCGCCCCCGGCCGGCAGCATCGCGTCGGGCTCAGGGGCGGGGGGCGGGCGCGCCGGGACGGATGGCGCCACCCGCCACTGGCGGTGACGCCGACGCCACAGAGCCTGCCCCGCCACCAGCGCCGCCGCCGGCGACGCCGCCGGCACAAAAAACGTTGCTGCCACCGCAACGACAGCTCGATGGAGGCGGCGAGGGCGGCGAGGGTGGTGGTCGCGGGGGCGGCGAGGGCGGCGGCGGCGGCGGCGGCGGCGGCGGCGGCGGCGGCGGCGTCGAGGACCAACACCGACCGACCCACGCGGCGGGCGGGCGGATGCAACGCTTGCCGCGTGGAGCGTCGAGGCGCCGGCGTCGGGTACCAGCCTCGAAACGCGCGGCGGGCGGAACAACGCGGCTACCGCTGCGTCGAGCGCCGAGGCGCCAGTGACCCACACGACCGCCTTCGCCGCGCGCTCGGCGGCGCTGCGCGCGTCTCCGTCCGGGCGGCGCGCCGCCGGGCTTGTTCCGGCGACGTGCCGGGCGACGGCGGTGGCGGCGCCCCGCCGGCGGCGGAGGCGGCCGCGGTAAGCGGCGGTGACGGAGGCGGCCCAAGTGAGCGGTAAAGCCCCACGGCCAAGCCGGTGGCCGGAATCCCCCCCCCCATACCGGCAGCACGAGCGTTAAGGGCACGATAAGTGGTGCGCTCTCACAGCTGGCACCGCCGCCGCCTTCGTCCACAAGGTCGAGCGTCAGCGTTCGCCCACAAGGTCGAGCGTCAGCGGCGACGGCGACGACGATGGTGGCTCCCCGCGGCGGCGGTCGCGATGGCGGCAGCGGTGTGCGAGACCAACCCCGGCACGCTCGGCGGGAGGGCCGACGCGGCGACCTTCGCGTGGAGGGGGCCGGTGGCGGCGTCCGACGCGACCGGGGGAGGGCGGCGGTGGCCGTGGGACCGGAGAGGGGCCGCGGGGGGGGGGTGGTGCCAAGGTCCCACCAGCAGTGTTGCCGGTCGACGGGCGAGTGAGGAGGGGGGTGGGGGGGGCGAGGCCGAACGGCGACGGGGGAGGGGGCGCGGGGGGGAGCTTGTGCCTAGGTGCCGCCAGCAGTGTTGCCAGCCGTCGGGCGGGGGAGGAGGGGGGTGGGGGGGGCGAGGATGGACGGCGACCCCGCGGGCGGCCGGCCGTCGGGTTGGTGCTGCAAGCAACGGCGGGGGCGACAGTAAAAGAGCAAGAGACCCGCTACGGACGCAGCCCACGCTCGCCAGTCTCCTCTATCGATCACACGGCACACATCACCGACTACTCCAACTCCTCCCCAGTGCCGCTCCCAACCGACACGTCAGCGTCATCCCCGTCCAAAACTTCCTCCACATCGCTCCCCGCATGCCTCCACCTCTTGCGGGACGGCGCCGAACCAGCCCCCGCGCTCCCACGATCCCCCGACGCACCAGCCCCTGCCCCCTGCTCGCCCCCCCCCCGGTTCACAACCGGCGGTGTCACGACCGACGTCGCCACAGCGCACTCGACGACGAGGTTGTGGATCCACTTGGCGATCATAGGCAAGACGTTGACATTGGGGCTCTGCGTCCGCTTATAGCAAAGCTGCTCGGCGACGTCCGCGGGGGAGACAGCCCCGCACGTCAGGGTCATCCCCGTCAGCACGTGGTCCTTGGCAGCCTCCACAAAGGCGGCCTCCATACCAGGGAAGTGCTGCGCGTTGGCGGAGCCGATGGCGCCCTCAAAAACGGCTTTCGCCAAGTCCACTGGCGACCACAGATTGACAATAGAGTCGGAAAAAATGACAACCTTGTCGTAAAGGGCGCGCTGTCCAGCGCGCCACACGAGATGGTCGGGTGTCGGAGGGGGGCCAGCGAGAGACAAGCCACTGCCGCCGCCGGCGGGCGCGGCGGCGGCGGGACCGCCGCCGCCGCCACCGCCAGTATGACGCACAGTGGCCGCCGACCGGTCCGCCGTCATTTGGCGGACGGCCGCGGCGGCGCGCAGCGCCGCGGCGCGCATGTCGCCCTCCTGCTGCGACACCATGCGCGCAGCCACCAGGGTGACACCGCCGTCTCTCCCCGCCCGGGACGAGGCGGTCACAAGTGAAGTGCCCCATGCTGCCCCGCCCCGCCGACCCCTGCCGGCTACGGCCACCTGCCCCCCCCCGCGCGCCGCCATCGTCTCGGCCCCCGCCACAACGCCAGAAGCCGGCGGCGCCGTCGCCGAGGCGACCGACCCGGCCCGACCACCACGTGCCGCCTGCGTCGCCGGCGTCCCCGAGGTGGCTGCGACCATGGCGGCTCCGACAGCCGACATCCCCGGCTCGGCCAGAGCCGCCGTGACGCTATCGAAATGACGCCGGTTGTCGACTGCGTTCGTGGCCGCCGGGATGGAATTGGCACGCATGACGTCCGCCGCCCCGGTGGCCGACAAACCAGTTTGAAATAAATTATTCCGAAGCAGCTCCGCGTTGCTGGCGGAGCGCTGCCGCTCGCGCCACGACGCCCAGCACTTGTTGTGGTACACCTTGACCCACTCTTTGACACACTGGTCGTCGACCATTGGGCACACAAAGTCGAAGCCCCCAAGCTCGGGTGCCGACCGCCGGCGACACGGCAGCTTGCGGTTGCCAGTGCGCACGTAGAGGGCGTCGGTGATCACGAGTGTACGGACATGGTGCCCCACCGGCTTGCAAGTCGTGCACTTCTCAGCGTGCGCGCAGCCCTGCGTTTTACACGTCTCGTCATCATAAAAAGAAGAGTCGGGGGGTAGTCTGTTAAAGCAGGGGAACACCTTCATCTCACAGGAGCGGGCATCGTGCCCGCCCTTGCTCAACTCCCCGTCGTCCCCCCGCCCCAGATCGAAACCGCACATGGCACAGCGACCCACCATGTCGACAGGCCGTCCGTGGGGTGGTGGTAGGGATTCGTAGTGGTGCGGGTGGGCAGAATTGCGGAAGAAGATGGGGAAATTGGGAGAAGAGCGGCGCCTGGAGGAGGAAACGCCCACAGTGCCAAGTGGGTGGCGTTCTGACTTGGGCAGATTCTGGATCCACCGTGGTGTCCTGACGGGTGCTGATTCTGGATGTGCTGATTCTGCATCCACCGTCGACGTCTCAGCTGGAATTCCAGTGATTTCTCGCTTATAAGATCGCCGCCCAAAGATTGTTGCCGGAACGACCTGCGTTTCCAGGTCTTGAAGGGGGGTAAATATGAAAAAAATGAAGGGCCTTGCTATATTACCACCGATCTTTTACCGAGAACTCACCGTTTGACCGGCCTCACGGCAAAAAGCGATGGCCCACCGCTGATTTGACCGGGAGATCGTCTCTCTCGAGACACACTGGAGCCCTCCAGCAGCCAATAGCATCCGACCTACCAGATTCGTCGCCGGGGGATCCCGCACCGGACGGGCGTCTGCCGGCGACTCGGCACGTTTGCACCCGAGAAACTAAGATTTGCACGTCGGACGCACACGCACGTTGTCGAGCACGATGCCGAATTTTTCGGCCCAGCGCCCAGACATGTCCATTGCTAATCGGCCTTAAAACAGCCGACAGGTCCCAAGGCACTCAGATCGCATGGTCCGATTAGGGGCGTGCTGAGGCGGCGAGCACGATGCGTCGCACGATGCCGAAACAAGGGGTCAGATTCGTCATATTTGAGCTGGTCTTAGGACCTGGCCCACTCGGCTAGGGCAGAGGGGCACCCACATGATCGCGCAACGCGATTCCGCGGCCGCGCCCACGCGATGGGCAAGGAATGACCTTGCATGCGGACTCGGGAGCCCCACTTCTGTCAGCATTCGTTCGCCTCGTCCACATCGTACCCCTCTCTGAGGGGTCTTTGAGGGTGGTCATCGTGCAACGGATGAGCGGTGTGTCCATTTTTGGGGGAAGTGCCATACGTAAGACATTCGAACGAGCAGGCTTCCCCTCGGCCGCGCCCGATCGGCAAGGACCACCGTCAGCTGTTCCCGAAATCCCGAACGGCCGTCAGTCTCCTTACAGATAATACCCGTATGATAGTTGAGCAATCTTACCCCCCCCGGCGGATCCGACAAACCGCTCTCAACAGCACACGCTGCACGATCGCTCCGACAGTAGCACCCTTTTTTCCGACCCTGTCGTAAGCTATTTCCCCTCCTGAAGACCACTTGCGGAGGGGTCCAAAGTTTCTTCAGTGACCATGTTTGAGACTACCTCACGAGCGATGCAATCGTTCCCAAAATTTGGCATTAGCCAGCCACTCTTCGTCAAAGGACGGGTCACACGTCGCGTGCGACACTGGTGAGTATGGATTTCTGTGACAGGTGCCAGAATCCCTTTACTCAATGGTCCACAATGGGGCAGGGCACCGGTCAGGCCTCCAGAGGGTCCATGACTGCTGGCCTGTCGAGGGGCGCTTGAGCACCAGGGAGTTGGCCCTCTCTGGCGCCGTCACCCAACGTGACATACAACGTTAGGATCCATAATAATGACGAGGGGACCGCGCAGTCGCTACCGTGTTCGCCACCCCAGGTACCCCCGGCCTCACTATTAAAAACTAACTGCAGCCCGCCCCGGTGCGAACCGACCCCTCCCGCCACCACCGCACTGTCGACGTCCCGCCCGCAAACGCTAGGCCACATCCCAGCTGCCACGGGCGGGTATGGTGGGTGCAAACTGGTGTCGGGGGTCCCCCCAGCAATTCCAGATCTCTGCCGGGCCGCGTGCACTGGCGGTCCGTGCGCGGAATTGGGTGGCCATAGAAGTATGTGGCCATAGAAGTCCAAACCACGGGTACGGCGTGCGTCCCCGACGCGACAAGCGGGTGGTGTGGGTGC
>Ga0209093_1000356_pt1 | contig 24135 bp, 32 predicted proteins | sample SidtaG_4_FD_187450 | JGI IMG/M metagenome (GOLD analysis project Ga0209093, IMG submission 187450) | Marine algal microbial communities from Sidmouth, United Kingdom - Sidmouth_Male1 metaG (SPAdes) (version 2) | ecosystem: Host-associated > Algae > Red algae > Unclassified | place: Sidmouth...
GCACCATGAATGGAGCTGCATCCGCGGCGGAGCCGCCGCCGTCTCTGCCGCCGTCACCGCCACGGTGGCGGCCGCCGGCACCGCCGCGCGGCGGCGGCTGCGGCGCGAAACACGGCACGAGTCGCGGCGGGCGGCGGGCGGTCGGGCGTTGGCAGTCCCGGCGTGTCTGGTGGTTTTTACGTCTCTGTGACACTTGCCTTGCCTCGCCATATTGGGGTTGCATGCTCCGAGGTGCTCATTGCGCTTCGCGTCTTCTTTAAAGCGGGGGGGGCCCGGCGGTGACGTGGAGTGCGATCGACTTAGTGCAGAGAATTCGCATCAGAGAAAGAGTTGTTATTGCATACGTCCCCGTGGAGGCGTGCAATAGGCCAGTTGGTACCTGAATGATTCGACAGGGTGGGTCTTCACTGGCCATGTGTGTGACCCAAAACCAATCGATTTTGAATTAGAGCGATGACATTGGCTCAGCTGGTATGGATAAGTTATCGTCTCGGGCGATGTGAGCCAATAACGACCCCACGGCATGGGGAGGTGGCCTAGCTCGTATATAACCGGATATTGACTGTACCGGATATTGACTGGACAGTCAATATCCGGTTATATGCGCTCTAGTTACATGACATGTCATATAACTGGGGTATTTTCCTTTCCCGAGGTCGCACGAGAACGCAGCATTCAACTGTTTGCAGACGCCCGAGTCGCCGGAGTGCATCTTATTGGTCAGGTCCTGGTCGGATCCTGCGGAAGGGGTGACGAAGCCAGAAACCTTGACAGTTGACCCAGTGCGCAAGGGTGTCATATAACCGGGTGTTGACAGTATACCACGCGTCGCACCGCTGATCATCAATGAAAGTGGCGAGCACAGCGTTGAGCCGTCAACGACGACATTCAGTCGCCAGCGACTTCGCGCAGAGACACGGACGCCCCGTTGTCTTCTCTACGCACAGCCGTTCTCCAAAGAACCCCGCAGTCGCGGATTGTAACAGTGTTCAGTTCTAACAGTTGGAATCCTCTGAAGATATAGCCGTCGGCTGGATGATGTCACAACGTGGCCCGCTGTTCGAAGATGCGGTCTGTGCAAGCCTCTGAGTTCCAGCTCGTATCTCGCGGCGGTCCAAATATGAAGTCTTTGTGTCGAGGCACGAGATTATCGCACGTGCTACTTGTGTACATCTCATGTGCGATTCTTTGCTAACACTAGAGAGCGTCGGCAACTCAAGATGTGCGTCAAATATGGCAATTTTCTCGATCAGAGCCGCACCCACGGCGTGGGTAGAGGCCCTTCCGGACCCACATTTGTACCCACGCCGGTTTGCCGACGCTCTCTACTGATGCACTTCCAGCATGACGGATCTGAGGGGCTGATGAAAACCAAGCTGCTGATATTGAGAGAACGACTTAACTGCCATATTGCGGTAACCTGCCGAGTTTCAGAACTAAGTGTCTGTGGCTGGGGACGCGAACATAAGAAAATGTGACAGATTCTGGACACGACTGGTTGACGTGCGCCGCTGGGCGACGGAGCGCGCATGCAGAAGCACCATCCAGTGAAATTTATGTCCGCGCATCTTCGTTCACACACACTGGAATCTCTTTTGATTCGGTGCTGCATCCACTGTCATCTCCGCAATCCATTCACGTCGACTGCACCTGTCGGCCGTTTTCCCTTGCCGAGCCACCTTCGTCTCCCCATCCCACCTTCTCCGACACCCCCCTCCACCTGTCAATCGCTTTTTCACCTTGTCATCCAACTCTGATATTCAACCATTTTTGATGGCAGCTCGAGGTGCGGCCGGCCTTGGTGCTGGCCGATCCTCATCATCGTCGGAAGAGGAGGACAGCGGGACTGGATCCCACGGTCGGGCGCATGGGGCCCGTCCCGAGACGGCGAATGCGGAGCACCAACGGCCGACTCCTGCCGACGATGACGTGGCGGACGTCGCTGTCTCGTCAGCAAATGCTTGTTCTATCTGTTGGTACCGCCGACGCCTCGCCGACGATGGCCACAACTTCGGCTCATGCGAGGCCAATGTCCGTGAATGCACCGCGAGCCAGAACGTGCCAGCGCCATTCCGGTCCCAGATCTGCACCTGCTCAGCTGCAAAAGCGAAGCGATGCACACTCAATGCACAGTAAGTTCGGGATGGGTTGGCCTCTTTCGTCTTGTGGTGCACCGCTTTAGTGAGCATGCATGGCTCAACAAGATTCTGACTCGAAGTTCTGTCTCCTTGTGAGTCGTGGCGCCTTAATATTTTACTCAGTTGCCACTTGTGTCTGCAAAAGGGCCATCTTCCTCATACTCTGTCGCTGTCGAAGGCTTTTGATCTGTCGTTTACCCCAACAGGAAAGTTGGCGGTGCGCCGAAAGAAGGGTGTCCGCTGGTGTGCGGAGGCGATGGTGTGCGGCAAAACTACCGGCGCAAACCTTACCCAAGTAGCAGCGGCCGCTTTTATATCGGCAACGGCGGCCGCCGACCAGGCGCAGGCTGAGGTCGCTCGCCGTCGAGATGCTCTTCAATCGGACGTTTCGGAGCAGACAGATGTGGCTCGCGGAGCCATTATGGCTCGGGCGGCCGCGGCGCTGTCGGGTTCCAAAGCTCGCGCTGCGATGGTGCGCAATCCGCGCCCAGCGGCCTACCACTCGTCGTTGGCGACTGGCCTGTCAGCGGGGATGCCACGTGACGTGGCGCTTTTGTACGCTGGGGCCAGCCAAGGAGGGGTTGACTTTGGTGATTCGTTGAGTGGGGACGCCCCCAACTCCACTATTGTGCGTCGAGAAGTTCGCAAGCGCTTGGCGGATGCTGCCGCGGAGAAGCGGATCGCACAAGTTTCCAGGATTGAGGGTCGGCTCGGCAGTGTGGGCGGGGCCAGCACGTCCATCCGAGTGTAAGTTTCCGTTTTCTTGTGTCTGGCGCGCGTGGCGCTGCGCCATAAGATATTCTTGGCGCATTGTGCCATCTCTCAGCCGGTGTGTGACTTTCCATTCTGACTTTGCTGTCTAGCAGTAGTGTTCGATGTCCTACCCATGACCGATGGCCTTTTATTCGATTGCACAATCCTCAGGTAGGCACTGTACGCTGGGGAAAGCCCACCCCCGCCCCCTCCGTCGGCAAATGCCGCCGCCGCGGCCGGGCCTGCCGTCCCAGGTGGCGCCGAATCCGTCGCTGACGGGTCATGCGAAGCCTGCTTTCGAAATATGGGAGCGGCTGCTTTAGCTTAGGACTTGGCCTCGTTTTCTTTCGGGCCTGAGGAGAACCCAGAGCGTGCTGCGTTTTTGGAGAAGGCCCGTCGCGGTAATTCGGCCGGTTTCTTGCGTGGTCACACCGTGTGCGGGTCAACCGTGAGTGCGATGGACGTGGTTGTGTTGATTTTGTCGAAGTGGGGCGACCAAGGCGAGCCGCATCCAGATGTGTCGTACCTCCCGCGGGGACTGCGTGATTTGGTCTTGTCGTGGGTCACGTCCCACCGTTGCTAGTGTCTTGCTGTCATACCCAGCATTCATACTTTGCGTCCTGTAACAACATGTGGGCCTTTTTACTCACGTACGTCAGGCAGAGATGCAAAAAGATGTTCCCACGGTCCACCCGGCCCACACAGCTCCGGCACGTTTCGCACAGCCTCTAAAAAGCTGTGGTCAAAATGAGACGCTATATTTGGCACCGTCAGCTTGGTGAGGGCCACCGCGTGCAGGAGCGCCTCAGTTGAACCGGGATACGAGTGGTGCGCCGACTTCAGTGGTGTGAATACTCACTGAACACCTCCTCGACAGGTTGGAACTCGGGGCTGTACGGGGGGAGCCGCAGAGGAAAGATGCCATTGGCGCCGATGACAGCGTCCGCCTCCGCCGAGTGGATAGGCGCATTGTCGTGAAGTAGAACACACCGGTCGGGTTGCAACTCCGAAGGTAGACCAGGCAGAAACCGATTCATTCTCGGCAGCAGCCCGTTGAGGAATATTATCCAGTCGTCGGTGTTTTGGGACGGGGGAGATGGGGTGGTGACCGAGTGCAAAACGCCGTTTGTGTAGGAAACGGCCATTATTGTGGATGTCCTCAGCGTTGCTCGTCGGTCACGCGAATGGCACTCGTAGCGCACACCACGCAGCCACCGACCACGCCGACGCCGAAAATCCCCACCGTCCTCGTGAGTCTCGTCGGCCGAAAGGAGGTACCTATGATAAACCGCGAAGAGAAGTTTAGCGAAAGCCTCTCGTCTTTCTTGGTCCCGTTCACGACACATTCTGTAGAGCTGCTTGTACGAGTAGCCCGCCGCCCGCAGCACTCGGTCGAGGGTGGCGATGGAGCACTTGTAGGCGTCGCGGTAGCCCGGAAAAGTAGATGAAAACAAAAAGACGTCCTTCATTTCTCCTAACAACTGCTCCGGGTCCGACAAGGCAACGGCGGACACAGCTTGAACGAAATGCTCATCGAAGAGAACGTTGTCGGCGTGACGATTCCGGATGGCCGGGTCAGGCCACCACTCGCCCGTGCCCTTGTACGCCTTATTCCATGCTTCCACAGTGCTCCGGTCGCAAAGTAGGCGCTTGGCCGCCGTCGTCTTGCTCTCGCCCTCGAACAGGACCCAGGATATCGCCAACAAACGCGCCGTGTCGTCGAACATGAGGAAAAACCGCACGAGACGGGAGCTTGGCGCACACGCACGGGCAGCGAGCTCTAGTCGCAGGCCCCCACTGCGTCTTGTCCTGAACTAGTGACGCAGGCGCATTGCAAGTAGCCGCTCGGTTTTATCTGAAGACGACCATCGGTCCGTTACTTCGCGCGGGTCTCTTGGACTGTCCGCACAGGAATGACGTGTACTCATGCACCATCACAATCAGTGTGCTGCTGCCATTATGTCATGGCACGATTCCAGGTCAGTGGAGTTAGCATGCAACACTTTCCACGGTCCATCTCCAAGGTCGATTTGCGTCATGTACAGGCGCCGCGTGAGCCCCACGGCGGGCTCGTGAAGCACCTGATAGCACAGTGTTGGTACCGAATCGCTCCGCTGCAGCTGTGCTGATAGCCGCGCCGCCTCAGCCCCGGCGAACGTCCCGACGAATGCCGCCCGAGCTGCCTACCCGGCGACCTCCAAGACCCAAAGTTGCGCCATGCGGAGCCTATAGCGTCCAGGGGCCGCGACGAGTGGCACGTGATGAAACGTTTCGTCGATGATTTCGCGCGGCCGGCTTCCTGCAGGCCCTACGCGCGGCGCACCCCTGAAGGATAGATGGGGGAACGGCCTTGAATATGCTACCAGAAGTGCCCAGCTGTCAACAACCAGACGCTCAGTCAGTAGAAGTCCGCGTCACATGCGGTCCCATCCGTGGCGTGCTCCACTGTAGGCAAGCTCTCCGCTGCTGCCGGTGCGTCGTAACGACCTGCTACGGCGCCTTGGGCTTTGCGACAAAGACGGGGACCCGGGCCGACGGAGGTAGCGGTAGCGCGTCAGTAGCGCCTTCCAGGGTTTAAGTGGCCCTGTTTCTGTGCGTAGCCAGCGTTGACCGACTGCCTCGTACGTGCGGCGATGGGAACAAGCTATGACACCGCTAGCTGCCACCCAGCTCCGTATTGAAACTCGGCGGCGCGGGCACTTCTCTGATTAAGTGAGCCCAGCGGAGGTGCAGCTACTCAGGGGCGCGGCCGACCGCTAACGGCTGCCCCACTCTGCAGACTGTCTCGGGGCTCATCGCTTCCCTTCTAATGCCGACCGCCAAGAGTCCATCCACCCGGCCGGTCGCCATGTCACTCCTGGGCGGCGCGGTCGCGGACGTAAGCGGGTGTGCAGATGGCGAGCAAGACCAAATCCTCGTTTCGGGCGTCGCTCGCGGCCACATCCCTGGCTTCTGCTGAAGCGGCTCGCATCAGTGATGCGACGTCGCTAGTATCCATCTGCGGGGCAAGTGAATCGTACCTGCGTACCCTGCCAGCTGGCGGAGCGGCGGGCGCGACAGTACAGGGTGACGCGGCGCCTGAAAGGTTTGTCGCCTCCAGCAGTTGGTGGCCGGCTACCCTCCCTGAGTGCGAATCCATGGAGGCATCAGCGCGGCGCATCGCCGCACCGACCGGCGGGGGGCGACCCAGGCTCGGCCGTCTGCCGGAGAGGCCCATTCGATCTCGATAAGGAGGCTCTCACATGAATGTGCTCGGCAAGAGAGTTGAGGCGCAGCTGGGAGGGGGGGGCAGACACTCGCCGCGCCCTTCTATCACCGGCATTGGCCGGGGTGCCGGGAGGCCACGTGGAGGCGAGCGCCGAGCCCTTTTGCGTCACTCAAGGCCTGCGGCGTCCCGACGGCGGTCGATATGGCCACAAGTACTCGACTGTCGTGCTCCTCTAAAGCGAATGCGACAGGGTTAGCGTCCGGTGAGGCATGATAGAACGTAAAGGGAAAGACAGTAAGCTGCATGAGATAACCACGGGTTGCGGAGGGAATGGCCGGCCACGTCCCGGTGTGTGTGGCAGTCGGACCAGCTGGCGAGGCAGCGGGCTAGGTGCATGATGCCACGCTGGCACAAGAAGCCGTATTCTGCGCCACGTGCACGCGGATCAGTTCCTGAGGTCGGGCAATTATCGCCGCGTGCTCCTCGAGCTGCGCCACGTTGGTATCAGGGCGGTGGCCGCAGAGCGCCGCTGCCTCCTGCGCAGCCTTCTCATCCAAGAGCTGAGCGTGCCAGCGACTGCTGAAGAACACAGTCGCCTGAAAATTTGTTCCAGCCTCTTTCTTAACCACGCGTTCCAGGCTGGGAGAGGCCAGTACCAGGCGAAAGATAGCGACCGCTATCGCCGACAGCTTCTTCGCGAACCTAGTGAAGATGGGCTCGAATTCTGCAGCGGCGGCAGTGAGGTCATCGACCGAGCCTGCTACGATCAACCGCAAGAGTGAAGAGCGCGCGGCACCCTCGTTGCGAAGACTGATACCAGCTCGGTCATCGGGGCGCCATCCTCATATCCATGCACGGTGCCTGCGGCAGCCGCGCGGGACGTCGGCGGGGGCCATGCAGCAGCGGTTGGCAGTTGATAACAAAGACGGGCGTACTCATTGGAGGTGGAAGGACCGCCAGGCGGCGAGCGACGGCGGCTTGGCGACGAAGGGTGGCGGCGCCGCGTCGGCGCGGCCAACGGCCAGCGGCAGCGAGGCGGCCCACGTCGGCGACGGCAAAGCGGCGCCGCATGGCCGCGCCCGACCGCCTCCTCCCCCCCCCGCTCTCGGGCCCACTAGGGCTGAGAAGGCGCGTGCAGGGGCGGTCGAGGGGGCCGACGCCGGCGCCGCGCGGCCGTGAGTAGCGGCTCGGGCGGCGGCGGCGGCGCCGGGCGGCGCCACAAAGCCGAGGGCGGCGGTCGCTCCGGCGGGCGGGGGCCTCGGCGGTCGGGACAGCGACGCAGCGGCCGGCGGCGCCAGCAGCGCGCCGGCGGCACCCGGGACCGACGAGCAGCAACCGGGCAGGGCGGCAGCGTCGTTCCCGGCGGGCGCGGCGGTCGCGGCGGCGCCGACTGGAGGGCGGGGGCGGGAACCCGGAACGCGTCCACAGGTCGCGGTTGCGGGGATGGTCGGCGGCGGCCGCCGGGGCGCGTCAGCGCTCGAGCGCGTTTGCGGCGCTTCAGCACACACGGGTGGGGACGGTAGGCCGTCGGCGGTGGCAACCGGCGGCGAGGCGGCAGGCGGCACCAGCGGCGCAGCGGAGGCAGGGTGTGCCCCCCCACGCCGTCCCTCCGCCGGGGGAATCGGGGAAGCCCGAGGACCTGGCGACGGCGGCGCCGCGGCGGCGAGGAGCGGCGACGCCGGTGCGACGCGCGCGCCCGGTGAGGCTGCCAAGGCTGGTGGCAAGGCCGCCACAGGCGGCGCTCGCCGCTCGCGGTCGCCTGCTGCGTCACCGCCGCCGCATGCGGCCAGCGGCGGCGAGACAGATGTTGCGGGAGCGCCAGGCGGCAAGCCCGAGGCGGAGAGCCGCTTCGGAGCGGCCTTCGCGGTCGGCGTCGAGCCTTCCGTGCCGATGGCGACGCGGCGGCCAACGCCGCGGCGCGGACGCGCCAGGAAAGCGGCGTGCGTAGCGACCGCGTCGCCGCGAGGCGCGCGATGGACGGTGGGCGGTGGCGTCGGCAGGGGGCGCGCGGGCGGCGTGGCGGGCGGGGCGGGCGGGGCGGGTGGATCCGCCGCCCGGCGCGCACGCGCGTCGGCCGTCGGGATGGAGGTCATGGCGGGGGCGCGGCGGGCGTTAAGGCCGTCGGTGGCGGCGGCGGCAGCTCCGTGGCCGCCAACGTGGCCATGGAGCCGGGGCCGCCAGCGTCGGCGCACCTCGGAGCAGGGGTCGTGGCGCCGCCGGCGGCGCAAGCAGCAGCCCGCCCGGCGGCGGCCCAAGCGTCCGCCGGCGGCGATTGTGCTGGGGGGGAGGCGTGCAAGGAGAAGGCAGCCGCGGCGTAGCCGCGTCGGCCATCGACGGGGGCTGGGGCGGCCGAGGCCCCCCGGCGCCACCCGCAAATGCCTGCGCCGCGCGCGCATACGGCGTCGGCGTGGCCACCGCGACGAGGGCGAGCGGCGGCAGCGAGCCCCGGTCGGCGCTGCCGGCCGCCCCGCCGCGGTCGGCCGCCGTGTCGGCGGCGGGCCGAGCGTGCGGCGTCGGCGGTGGGGCGGCAGGCGCGGAGGCGGCGGCAGGCGCCGGCGCAGCAGGCAACCACCCGGAGGTGACGGGGCATGGGGGGAGGGGGGCTCAGAACGACGTCAAGGCGGCCCGAGCACGGGGCTGCGTGAGCAGCCGCGCGCCGACCGCCGGCGCGCCCGCGTCGGCGCGCTCTTCAGCGGCGGCGGCGGCATTGGCGGCCACCGACGGGTGCGGGGCCGGCGCGGGCGGCGGCGGCGCCGCATCGTGAAGGCCGCCCGCATCGCCCGTCGGGTGCCCGCCGGCCCGCGACGACGGAGGGTGGTGGGGCAGGGCGGGGAAGGGGAAGGTGGGGGGCGGGGGGGTGGGGGAAGCAAATACTCAAATAAGGGAGACCACTCCGGGTGACTTGGCCCAATTCGGTCCGCGGGCCCCGCCCCAGGGGATTCCGGCGCCGCGGCCGGCCGCGCCGCAGCGGGCGGCGACGCGGCCGGGCCAGGTGGAGCGTGGAAACCCTTGGGCAGGGACGCGTCGCCGCCTCCGCCGCCGCCCGCCGCAGGCGGCGGGGGCGCACCCGCCAGGCGCACGAGTTATAGCGAACTCTGCTGTTGCGTCGGTCACCACCACGGGCGGGTGTGGCACAGGCAGGCCGCGGAGGCCGCGATGGCCACCGCCATGTGTGCTCAAGGCCAACGGGCTCCGCCCTTAAGTGCGTCAGAACAAGGCCAGGTCGCCGTGGCATGCGCGCACGCAGCCGGCGTGCACGTAGACGGTGCGTCAGCGGTGATCAGTGCGAATATGACATCCCGCGTGTTGACGTCTACGAATCTCCCGCCTTTGAGCTTCTCCTGCTGTTGATCCTTCCGAAACAATGGAGATGGAACTGAAAGACAGCCGTTCTGTCAGCATGCTCATGTGAAAGCCAACAGACATGACACAAAAACCTACCGCGCTCAGCCGCGCCGGCACACTGTATGGTCATGGTAATCCGGAAAACCAGCCTGACAAGCAACCTGAACACGTCGACAAGCGAGCGTGATAGCGGATGCCACTCCGCTGACGCGTCCTTGGTGCATGGATGCACTGAAACTGCCTGCCCGAGATGGTGCAGTGGCAGCAGTCGATGTTTGGGAGATGCAGGTGGCAGCGAGCACACCGAAATTATTTCTGAGGGCTGGGACTTAGAGAACTGAGCGGTTCGTTCCGTCATGTATTTGTACGTTTACACCATTACGCATTTATGAGTTACTACGATTTGCACAGACACGTTCACTAAGAGTGGCCCCCATCGTGGATATCCAGACTTCATGCGAATGTGGTTCATTCGGGCGATTGGGCTTGGTGTTGAGCTGCTTGGGGTCGTTGACTCAGGTGGTACCACGAAGACACACCGGCGACCAAGTCGATGCATCGACGAATAACATGGTCTGTCCCACTCAATGAGGAACCCTACATGATTACCCTCATCACCGACGCGCCCATGAGGGCAACTGTGAATTGGCTCACATCAGTGACTGTGAGCAAGAGTTGAGCAGCGCGCCGGAGAAGGATGAAAAAAGAGTTCATGTTGGGAGGAAGTGAGTATAACAAAAAGGGCGGAGAGGAAGGCTTGACAAAAGAACTGTCCTCGCATGCACAGTGCTGAAAGAGGCACGCACAAGAAGAAGACCGCGGCGGCATCTTCCAGGACTTGACTTCTCGTTCGATGTAGTTTCCCCTGCGAGACCAAGCAGTTTGTACAGCGCAACAAAAATATAACACAGAGGGCACAGCGCAGGCGGGGCCGAGCCAGGCAGAGGGGAACCAAAACGAGAGCGCCACCTGAACAGTCCGTGACACGTCAGTTTATGCGCGCGCACTACGTGACCAGAGAGAAAGCATTCACCCGACAGGACGGCCCGCGGGGAAGTTACAACCAGATACAGAGCCAGTAGACAGAGGCTGAGTGATGGCAAGAATGATAGAGCAGAGGGAGACAAGTCGGCGTAGAGGGGATGCACGCGCCGCAATGGCATGCAGAAACAATGACCAAGAACAACGCAAAGAGGCTCTTGTTAGCACCTCTGTAGCAATGGATCTCCGAAAATACATAAGGAACATCATCCAATGCATGCAAGTCACGACGTTATCACTGCCCACATCCTCGGTTGGACATGTAGCCGAAGATACGAATACGAGGCACACAAAGAGAGGGTGCATGTCAAAGCATACCGGTAAACACACAGGTAAGGTCATGGTGTCGCGCGGGGAGGGCGAAGGAAGATCGCCATCAATGCGCATAACAGGGACGACGGTCGTGGAGAAGGAGGCTGGCGCAAGCTCCACCGCACCCAGCTGGGTGGTGGTGCACCCCCCCCCACCGGCTGGTGGCACTTCAAACAAGATCGCGGCACTGGATCTTCTGGTGCTGTCGTGTCAACGAATGCGGGCCACACATATTGGTGGATGCGCGACGATGATTCAAAATTGGTCCGCGATATATTGCACTTTGGAACTGATCTGTCACAGATGTTGATCATCTTCGCCTGCAGCGATTAGGCCCATTATAGACGGCAGGCTCCGAACGTGCATGCACACGTGTCCACCAATGAGCACACGCCGTTCCAATCACGCCCACTTCAATATGGGATTTTTGCACGGAAAAACGCTCCCGCGCACGACGGACTTACTCGTCAAAACGTGCCCCTTTTGGGTCATTTGGGACTGGCACGTGGACGTGTGCGAGAGTTTTTGTAAAATCTCGCGCACAAACACGACGATCACGGCCGCATTTCCCAGTCGCATACCCATTTCGGGAAGACATTCGACCTGGAACGGCGGTGTCGTGATGGATCCCTCGCTCGCCGGACTTTGTCATGACAACCGTGATTGCCGGTGGTGCTGTCGAGCGCCGACACCTGAGGTGGTACACAGCGACGCAGAGAACGGTGCCCTCAGAGAGGCCGCTCGCCCGAGGGCGCAAGAGCACTCTGCTCGCCATGTACGCGGACAGCGCGCGGACACGCAATCAGCGTTCACAGCCTGCGGCGGGCCATGCAGTGACGACGGATGCTACGCTCAACCACGCACTGCACGGGACAATCAGGGTGCACGAAACCAGGGGGTGTCGACAGCAGCGCTGGCCCAGCGGCGCGGTAAGCTCCGCTCGCATAGGATGCCACTCGTGGCAGCGTGTACTGGTCGATTGGCTCTGGAAGGCTACTCTGGGTCCAGAGAACTGGGACACTATACCTGACGGCGCGGGCCGGCCCACGTGTTGACGTGTGCCTAGTGCCACGCTGACAGGCTGACAAGCTGCCAGTGTCAGCCTTCTGCTCTCTGGGCAAGGCCGCCCCGCCCCATTTCGAGGGACGTTGCATTTACACCGCATCGGACCCTCAAGCTCGTCTCCTCGTGGATCCCGGCGTGCAGCATGACAAAATCAGGCGGAGCCACCCTGACTATAGCGCGGATCGCGGCCCCTGACTTGTGCAGCGACACCAGCACTGTACATGACGGATAGACTCAGGCGTCAGCGGATGTCCACATCGTGCGTCCAGCCAGCACCCGTCTGCTCCCTGCCATTTCTTGGCTCTAGGTAACCGACACATCCCTCGATCTACGCAGCGAGCATCACAATGGCGTCCCCACCCCCCCCCCCCGGCGGCGTTCCCCACCCCTCAGGCGTCGGCTACCCCACCACGCCAGGAGGCGGCGACCGCGCCTGCTCTCGAATCCGCCGCGGGAATACCGTCCGACGGCGAGGGAGGGGACATCTTTCGCTTCAGTATGGCGCCCTCTTCTGTCCCCACGGGCGCCACGGATGCCGACGCCGGTACAGCGACCAACTACTTTTTCCACGACAACGCCACCGCCTTCCTGGCCAAGCTGTCTTCAGCCGAGCTGCGGGTGGTCCTAAAAGTGCTCAAGATCCGTGACAAGATGCAGGCGCCGATGCCAGTCGAACGTGGCGCGGTACTTGACGCGACGGAAGACCAGGGGATGGGTGACAAAGAGCTTGAGTGCCTCGTGGACGACAAGCTGATGGCTGCCATCCCGTCGCCGACGTCACGCGTCGCGCTGCGGCCGGCCGTGAGGACGGGCGCGGCCTCGCTCTCACCGACTGCTGATGCGCCGAGGGACGTCGGTCAGGGCGACAATCTGACGGCGGAAGGCGTGTCTGCTGGGACAAGCTCGCGCGAGCCATCTTTTTCAGACAACGAAGCTGCGCACCTGGACCACGTGGCCACTGATGAGGCACACTTCCAGTCGCTGCGCGTGAGCCAGCAGCCCATGACCAGGGCGGAGCTTGACAAGGAGCGGGCGGGGCTTTGGGACACCGTTCTCGCGCCGGCATTCAACTACTCGTCGTACGCGCTCGTCCGCCCGCAGGTCGTCGATGGCGTGCTGAAGACTGATCTTCGCCTCATGGATCCCAAAATGCTGTCGACGACTCGGGACCCGAGCAAGCTGGAGATGATCTACCGCGCTCTTCGTTTCGATTACACGACCGCATATGTTAATTACTCACACAATGGCCTGCTCGAAGGAGGGGTGTTTAATGACTTTGTGAAGGGCGACCATCGGCTGCTGTACTTGGACTGCCTGCTCCATCGCAATCCATCCGTGGACTTCCTGTTGCGGACGCTTCCACTCCCCGCACAGACCGAGGTGGGCATGCCGGACAGCGACCAGGTCGGGCAAGGCCCTCCGCACTTGGGCTCAGTGACGAAGCGCAAGCGCGCCCGGACGACGAAGGTCACTATTGGCGGCATGGACGCGCTGGCGAGCGCGCTGACGTCCATTGGAAACGGTTCCCCGGGCAGCGGTCGCGATGTGGCCTCTGAGATGGCCCTGGAGGTCGATGACAACGCCGAAGCGGTCGGGGCGGTGTGGAAGCAGCTGAGGATTTCACGTGCCGCGGAGGCCGACGACCATGAGGACGAGATGGCGCGCAGGATGCGCGTCCACCTGGAGAAGCAGATGGCGAAGCTGCTGCAGTCAGCTTGAGAGCCGTGTCGGTGTGCCAGGGGTCGAGTGTGTGACATAGGGCCTTGCTACAAGGATTAGCTCGGGGGCGGGACCAATGTTGAGGAGATTTTGAAAATCTGTGCAGGCCAACCTGTGCAATAAAATCCTGTATCTTCCTTTTTTTCATGCGCTTCCCACACGCACCCAGCGCCGTCCCCTGTGTTTGTTGCCCAAAATGTCTACAAACAGCAAGCCCCCCTTTTAATCGGACAACGAGGCAGGCGCCGCCATGCGTCCCGCCTTCCGGACCGCGTCATCAAAACTCGTACACGGCGGTCGCTTTTGGTGAACTCTGCAGTGACAGTCCAACCGTTCGCCGACCTGAGCGGATACATACGCCCCCCCGCCCCCCCCCCACCGCCCGCGCCCGCGCTGTCGCACGACGCCTCTTCTCCAAAACGGCGTGCCTTGCAACGGTACGGGGCCGCGGCTGGAGGCAATGAAGAAGGGACACCAGCAGTCGGTCCCGAATATGTGGGCGCCCATCGCCATTGTGGCCGATGCCCGCCCCGCACATGTCCATGTTCGGGGGGGCGGCTGCAGCGGATCACCCAGCCCATCCGGTCAGAGAGGGGACGGTGGACCGCATCCCAGAGTCGGGCTGGCCAGTAAGGGTAGCGACAAGCGATATCTCACAGAAGCTCCAGGTCGCCGCCACCGGTACCCTTCCCCCCTCTTCCAGCAGCACACCCATGTGGCGGTGGCTGCGGTACCCCCCCGCCCCTAACAATGCCGTCCTCTGCCGGCAACGCCGACGCCCTCCTGAGAATCCAAATGGCGCCGCTACCTCGGTCGAGCCCCCCCTCCCGGCGGCACGGGCCGAAACCAGCCGTGGCACAGCGCATGCTCCCCCCAAACCCTTCGGCAGCGGGCGCCATCGTCGGCGCTCCCCCGTCGCAATACCGGCCGGCGCCGTCCCGGACACATCCTTTCCAGGTAGTCCTGCTGGCTGCGGCCGGTGAGCAGACTGGGTGTGATGGAGTCTGCTTCCTGGCTACCAGCAGTCGTGGATAGCGGCGCATTTGAAGGAGGCCCGCAGCACATTGCGTGGACTGGGCATCTCAAGTAGTGCAGCACCTCATATCTTACACTGTTAGGATCATATCCTGCGCCGGTGTTGGACAGCGATCAGCTGACAGCACACAAATGGATCATTGGTCTACTAATTCTACGTGCTGGTGGAAATTGTATTTGGCTTGCAAGAACGCGTCGCCGCTGTGCGACCGTCTTCTTCCCTGTGCAGAGTGTGATGCACGTGTGGATCCCTCTTGCGCTTCCATAAAGGCGCTCAATGGAAAGGATGTTCAGACACCTATTTTTTTGGATGACCGGAACTTGGCGCATGGCTGTGCTTCACAAGGAAAAATAACAAGGCAGTGAAAAAAGCGTTTCTATTAGAAAAACGTCAAGACGGCCGACGGCACTGCAGATTCTTGAGCCGCCGAGTCAAAGCCGACCGCAAGGGGTACACCTCCTGGTCGCGTCTGCGTTTTCGTAGGCGCTGCTCGAGGTCCCAGTGATGTCGCAAAACGTCCGCCCCCGACGCACACGCGGCGTCGTCGACGCCGAGGTCCTCCACACACGGGCTCCTGCGGTCCGTCAAGAAGTTGTGCATCTTGACCGCCACTCGGAGGACCTTGCTGCACACCGCCAGAGGGAAGAGCAAAGCCCGCCAAAATATCCCCCATCGGCCGACAATCTGCCCAAAGACCTGCTCCGCAAACGTGCTCGACGAGCTGTGCCAATAGTCGAACGAGTATTTGTTCAACGGCAGGTTCTTCCCCGGCCATTGGGTCAGCACGTGGCGGCCGGCCACGTAGGCGTCGTCGGCAACGACTCAAAACCCCTCCGGCAACTACCCTTCCGCGTCCAGGACCGCTGCCAACCCGCTCGTAGCCAGCGCCGTGCTATCGTTGCAGGATCCTGCCGTCACCGCCGAGAGGAACTGGACCTTGAAGTCCGGGCCGACTGCCGCCTGCACGATAATCGCGAAAAAACGCTTGCGGGTCCAGTATGCCATCGGGTTTGGCACGTCGGTCACTCGCGGGCGCTGAACGCGCAACGCTAAGCCGTCGATGGCCGAAGCACACCCGCGAAGTGGGTTGCGCTGCCCCCTAGAAAAGAGCTCACGTTGCGTGGCCAACTCGGGATCTGTTGATGGGAACTTCATGTTGCGCAAGAGGGGCGCACCATCCAAGGCAGAAAGCACCTACAAACAAAGAACGAGGGAAAAAATCCAGCTGACTGGATTGGAGCTCGCGTCAGCACGGTGCCATAAAGAGGTAAACAAAGGACAGCTATCGAAACAGAACAACAGAAAAGCAGCCGAATGCTTGAGCCATAGAGGAATTCGAGGGCTCTCTCCACTCACTCCCTCGAGCAGCACGGCGACGTACGACCAGGACAAGGAAGCAGCAAACTTCCCTGGTAGAACACCGTGTACACCGTGCAGCGGCCAACACCCAAAGCGAGCATACAATCCAGGGATGAAGCGCCTGCCAGTAGGCGGAGCGGCATAGCAAGTCTACAGTCCACAGGGATCCCCTCTCCACTGAAAAGCACCGCCATTTGCCCATCCACATTCAGCCGGCCGCCGAGAGCTTCCCGCAAAGCGAAAAAGTCATCCCTCGTCATGCAGAAAAGGAGGCGGAAATCCTTGTCGGACACCTGGTCAAGACTGCGGAGCCACCCCGGACGCATGCGAAAACACCGTGTGTTCTCACGGGGGGACGCAGCAGCAGCACACGCTGTGGCGTGCAGGACCAACACAACAGCCGCCGCGGCGGCAATGGCCACCGCGGGTTGTGCTCCCGGCTGCCGCGACCGGCGCACCCCGGAACCCGCCACGCAGCGCCGTCGACCAGCCGACGGCCAGCGCGGAGGCGCCCGGCGCGGTCGCGGCGTCATCGTAGGGGAAAACCGCTGTGCGTCTACGTCAACGGCGACGTCAACCGCGCGTGCGTCGAGGTCCAGTGGTGGTCGAGAAGCGAGAGCGGTGGCGGGCACAGCTTTCTGGACGCTATATGCCTGTCCTGACGCAGGGCGCAGTGTGTCCGCGGGTCGCCGTTCCGGCCACCTGGCACGCGCAGCCTCCTCACGGATGACACCCCGTCGTGAACGGCCTCTGGACGGGACGGCGTGGTGTCTGGCCGTGAGAAAGGAAATTGATTGGATATGCCCAACTGAAAATAGTCGTTCCATCCGGGAAACTGGGTCTGGACGCTCTAGTGGCAGGACGCGCAGCGCGGTGGCGCTGGGGTCGTTCACGGACGTCTCATCTGTCGGCGCAGGCAACTCGTGCGCACTCGGCCAGGGACACCAGCCGCTGGAGCCGTGCACCCTGTGCCACCGTGGCGGTGTCAGTGCTAGGGGCGCCCAGTGTGGCAGGAACCCGTAAAGCGGGCGCTGTCTGTGGAGGAGGGCATGGTAGGGGCGGGGAGGCGCTCTCTCCGCACGTTCCGTGGTCGTTCGGACAGATGTGACGCGCAACGGATCCCTGACAGCACCGGCAGGTGTTCGCTGAGCGACGGATTCTCAGATGCTCCCAGGCACGTCCCTCGTCCGTCGTCAGCGTCGCAATCGGGATTGTGCGGCTCGCAAGGTTTCTCGTGCTGACGAGTTGCCCGGTCCGACAGCGCTGAGAATCTCGGTCTGAAACGTAAGCAATGGTGCACCGTCAAGAGCACTTGTTCTCAATCACGGTGAAACATCGGACTGACTCTAGCAGTTTGGCTCAATCACGTTCACGCCGGCTCAACGTCTAGACTGGGCCTTAGTGCGACGCAACACTGCAGTAGTGTCAGTCGCATGGGATTTGTCCGTGCCGTAATGGTATCGTGTGCTAACCGACTCGAATTAGATACAACTGCTCAGAATAGAGAGGTCTGGCTTATTGGCCCTGAAACCAGTGTCTCCATGGCCCTCGTGATTGATGCGACACGCAGGCCGTGCAAGGTCTTATCCAAGCGGGCATGGGCGCAATCCATCTGCTGCGGGCAGACCACGCACAGAGCGTTAGCGCAAGCCAGGCAGGTGCGAGCACGCTTCCCTTCGATCGGCGGTATGGTCAGGAAAACTGCAGACGAGAGTGCGCCAGCCGGCCAACAATATTGGTCTCCTGGCGCACAGACCCTTCGGAGAGGGTAACATGTGGAGAACTGTTGATGGCAACTGTTCCCAAAGATGTCGGTTCCTGAACGTTCATTGGCCTGTAGCACTGGAGCTTCTGCTGTGCTGCGGGTGAACTAATGACAAATGACTGACATCGGCACAAGTGTGGCATTGTCTTCAACCCATCGCAACAGTGCTCCATGTTGTTGTCCCAAACGCACTCTTGTGGATCCTAACAGCTGAAGCCAACGCCACGTCAATAACAACGGCAGACTGATCGTTGGAACGTGACCTGCGGCGTAAAGGTTCTGATCATATCTCGCGAGTTCATCCTGAGACAGCCTCTGGCAGCTCATGAAGCGTGGTGGTCCACTCCTGTGTTGGAAGTCCTCAGGAAAATGAGCAGATTGTCGCCAGATTCCGGTTGAAAATCGGCCACTTCCTTCGAGTGAGAAGTGTTGGCTGCACATGGCAGCTTCTGGGACTGCGGGATTTCCAGGAGACAGACTGTAAGGCAATCGAAGGCGCATGCCCACCCCTCTGCCGCGCCCACTTCGACAAGAAATGCACAACTGCTACAGCCGCTCTCCAAAAAATCCCCCAGTTGCAGATAACAACAGTTCTCGGATCCAACAGTTGAAGACCATGGAACTTCAAATTTTTTAAGTAATGAATGAGCACGTGGCCAATATTCCGAGGGCCCAGGCCGTGCAAGCTTCTGAGATCCTCCTCGAATGTCAGAGTGGTCTTCAGAAGGATGCAAACCACGCTGTCACGAAAGGATGTCGCAGGAGTCTCAGGATTACCCTTTCTTCTGCGAAGCCTTGCATGGTTCGACGCCTTGCTGCCCAGTTCATCATGACAACAGGTCGCATTCGGATACGCACTCTTCCATCTCACTATGCAATATATGTATTCTATTTAGCTGTGCTTCGTCTCCTGCGAAATGGCGAGCACCGCGACAGCATCTGCAGCTTGACGCCATTGGCATTATAAGCAGGCTGCGGGTGCCGACAGGGGAAAATGTGACAGATTTCTCTCGCCCGTCGGCAGCACGCCACTGGTACGCCCCGCGCCATCTCCGGCAGCGGGTGGCTGACGACTGAGTTCAGATGTTCACGCTTCATCTGCCCAAAATCTATGTCCGCTCGATAGCGCCCTCAGCGGGGTCTTTCACCACGACTCAATTGACGTATGATTCACTATTCTCTCGTCAATCTATTCCTGTCGACAGATCCGGTCGCCAGGTTGCCCACGCTGAGCCTCCCCCCCCCCCCCCCCCCCCCCCCCCCCCCCCCCCCCCCCCCCCCCCCCCCCGCTCCACGACCAATCGCACGCCCGCCATGTCATCTACTAGCGACATCCAACCGATTTTGACGGCTGCTACAGAGGCGGCAGGGCTCGCTACCGGCGGGCGTTCTTCATCGTCGGAAGAGGAGGACACCCTGGCCAGTTCCCGTGGTTTGGCTGCTGCGACCCCTCCCGAGATGGCCGCCACGGGTGTTCAGGTGGCCAAACAAGCTGACGATGATGTGCCGGAGGTTGGCACTCAGGCAGCAAACGCTTGCTCTATTTGTGGTTACCGCCCGCGATTCGTCGACGATGCCCATAACTCTGGCACATGCGAGGCAAACGTGCGTGAGTGCACGGCGAGCCCGAACGTGCCGACTGCGTTTCGGACACAGGCGTGCACGTGCTCGGCTGCAAGGGTAAAGCGTGGCGCTCTCGGTAAACACTAAGTTTGGGATATCCTCATTCCATCGTCATATTCGAGTACTATTTTTCTCGGCCTGATCGACTCAGCCATATCCTGACCACAAGCTCATTCTTGCATGTATCTGTGTCTCCATGTCTTTGCAGTCGCCACTTGTGTCTGGAGAAGGGCCATCTCCCACACACCTTTTCGTCGTCCAAGGCTTTCGACCTTTCATTTACCCCAACAGGGAAGCTCTCGTTGCGCCGAAAGAAGGGGGTCCAGTGGAAGGTGGCATCAATGCCACATGTGGGAAAACCACGGACGCCTACCTGAAGCAAGTCGCGGCCGCCGCATTTCGATCGGCAACGGCCGCCGCCGATGAAGCGGAAGCCCTAGTGGATCGGCCTCGCAATGCTCTGCAATCTGGCATTGCCGAGCAACCAGATGTGGCTCGTGGAGCCATTATGGATCGATCAGCGACCGCTCTATCGGGTCCGAATGCTCGAGCTGCAATATTGCGAAATCCGCTTGGAGCTGCCTACCACGCATCGTTGGAAAATGGTCTGTCAGCTGGAATTCCTCGTGATATGGCACTGTTGTTCGCAGGAGCGATCCAAAAAGGTGTTGACTGTGGTTCTCCGTCCAGCGGGGATGCCCCCAACTCTACCGTTGTGGGTCGAGCAGTTCGCAAGCGTTTAGTCGAGACGGCGGCGGAGAAACGAATCGCACAGGTTGCAAGGATCGAAGGCCGGCTTGGCAGTACGGGAGGTGTCATCTCATCCACCTGAGTGTGAGTTCTGATTCACTTTCTCATGAGCGTGCTTGTATTGCGCCGGCACGCCCGATTTTCACCTTCAGAGTGTGTCGTCTTTCACTTGTCCTGTGACTTGACCTTCAAACCGGCCTTTCCGTCTCCTGCAATCTTGCTCCTCTCTCTTCGTCTGGTTCTTTGCATCTGCTGAACATTTCGAAGGCGGGCACTGTTCGCCGGACAAGATGCGCCCCCCCCCTCCCCGATATCCGAGACCGCTAGCGCGGTCGGTCGTTCTGCGCCAGGGGGAGCGGAATCGGAAGCCACAGGACCTCGGCAAAGCGAATTCCGGAAGCTTGGCGTGGCTGCCTTGGCCGAGGACCTGTCGGCGGTGCCGAGTTGGTACAGAGGCCCGATGTCCCGTTCCCCTAGGGGGCGGGACACAATTGCAGCAACCTCGTTGCGCAGCCGTACTAAGGTGCGGCTCAACGCCATAATGAGCGCATGGTCCACCCCATTATTGAGGATGGACGGGAGTTCCCCAAGGGAACGCCCCAAACTCGACCATATGGCCGGGTTGACAGGGCGAGGGGTGCCCAACTGGGCCGACCCCTCCCAAGTAAAGAGAGGAAGGGGCGCCAGAGGGGGACCCGGGGGTCCCGCAAGAGAAGAAGTCGTCACACCGCTACCCCCAAGGGGGTAGGACCGACGAGTCCGCGCGGGTCGACCGGACACGCGGGACACGTAGGCCGGGCGTGACACCCTCCCCCAAGAGGGGGGCCGCAGGGCGAGAGGGGCGGAGGCCGAAGCGGCCGGGGCCGACGGGGGCTCTGGAGCCACCACGAGGTCTACGCTAGCCGACCCAGCGTGCGCCAAGTCCCGATCCAAGGCTCGGATGCGGTGATCGGCGCGGATGTCCCTCCCATACGGGAGGCGGACGTCCCCCATACCCTCCTCGAGGACCAAGGTCCCCTCTTCATCCAGTACCTTGGCGCAACGGAAGACCCCTCGGGGCACCCTAGCCACTGCAGCCAATCCGGCGGCGCCCGCTCCTCGGCGAGTCGCAGGAGCTTCAGCCCGGCCTCAAGAAGAGGTTGGGCCGACGGGTCGGCCGAGCACAAGCGCTCGGGCGTCAGGTCGGCAAAAGCCGACCGAATAGCCATTGGCAAACGCCAGAGGTGCCCATGGTGGCGAATGCTTCCTAGGAAGACGTCCGCCACCTCGATGGCCCATAGGGCTGCCAGCATCAGATGATAGGGACCCCCAAGGGGTTCCCCCATGGCCTGGCTCCCCTGGAGTGCCACCATCTGGGGCACCCGCGCGGCCATACCGCGGGGCACTTCAACGTGCTCCCACCACACTGGTGTGGTTGGATACAGGGCCTTGCGACGTACCACAGGTACGTCGCGCACCTCACGCTGTTCATACAGCGTGAGAAGGCGGAGGGGGGTACGAACCGTCCACTCCCCCAGCGCACCCGGCACATGAAAGCCGCGGTCCATCTCCCCCAACTTAGGGGGAGACCCGGGGTATTACTCCCAGGAGAAGTGGGGCTTGTCCCCCACCTCGGGAGAGATCTCACGGACGGCCAAGTGCCGAAGCACTTGGCACACGCGCCAATCCTCCCGACTACGGAGGAAGGGAAATTCCGTCACCGTCCCCTCGGGGACGGCGTAAAGGGTATCTTACATCCCCCGGATGGTCGTCCAGATAGCTGTCATACGACGGCTGTCGATAGCGTCAAAGCGCTGTTTGACAATCGACCCGCCTAGGGGGGTGCACGGGTATCGCCCGTACTTGTCATCCACGACCGCGGGAGTAGGCCACGAGGCCGACAGGAGGTTGGCGAGGACGTCGTCGTCGATGTCCTCCTCTGGTCCCAAAAGGGCGCTCGCGCCCTCGGCCTCACGGTCGACGGCCATGGCGGCCGGCGCGTCGGGAACCGTAGAAGACGCCATCCCGCCTCGAGAGGCAGGGAACTGGGAAGATAAGGATGCCCCACCCCAGGGTGGGGTCCACGGACGACGTGGGACGCGGGGAGAACCCGGTCGCGCCCGACGGGGTCGTCCTCCCGGTGACGACACGGGTACCGACCCGGAGAGTAGAGTCCCCCAGTCACCGCTGGCGGTGACTGCCTCATGGGACTGACCCGAGGGTTCCCCGGCTCGGTGAACCCGTCGGTCCCCCGCCGTATGGCGCCCCGGAGCGAGCCCCCAGGGGCACGCTGTCAGGGAGCCACAGGGCAGGGTTTGCCCCTGGCCTAGGGAGGGGGTGGCGAGACACCGCCCCCGGTCCCGCAAGACGCGTGCCCTGAGGTGGGGGATATGTGGGGGAAACCCCCTGTCAGGGGTGACACGAACCCCCGGCATGAGCCGGGGACGGGTCGTGACCAGTCACGTAACACCCCCCTAGGGGGGTAGCGTGGGACAGCCCCCTTGGGCGGGTGTCCAGGGAGCCCTAGGGTCACACATGAAACGACCCCTCTAGAGGGGCGTGAAGCGGGGAACACCCGATCGGGCCCCCCTGGAGGGGTCTGACATACACAAGGGAGACACACGTCTTCCCGAATCCGGGCCCTCTGGGGGGACCTGGAAGCTTGTGGAAGCTTCCGCAATCCGCGCGTAAGCTGGACCGAGACATGATCTCGACCTGGGATAAAATCCCACCGGAATTCTATCCGGGAAAATTGAAAAATCCTGGGATAAGTCCCGAGGTATTGGTTTCGGGTAAATCCTGAAATCTAGGAAGTCTCAGTGACTTTCCTGCTTCCGCCCGAGACGGGCGGGGGTCCCCTTCCAGTGGAAGGGCTGTCAGGGATGCTGGGCAGGGGCCACTAGAGGCCCGGGCCTGAGACCGTGGCCCGTTGGGTACCGGTCCCCCCATGGTGGCGCCAGGAGGTCGGGATTGTGCGCGTCCTGCGTCTTGTTTCTGAGGGTATATGAGTGTATGCTTTGGGGTCATTGTGCGTGTTCGAATAAATCATCGTTGCGTTTGCGTTACTTTCGTCGTTTTGGTGCGCTTCGCGCCCAGTGATCCCGGCGTTCGCGTTGTGACTCTGGCGTAGCGTTCCGCATCCTGTGCTGGGGTTCCCGACGGGGCTATACCCCGTCGGCTGTGAGGGCAGGATCCACTACAAGCCTGCTGGTTCAACAGATATCTGGCAGATCAGGACACACGTTCTGTGCTCATTCGCTGTTTGTCTGCAGCATCCATCCGAATGCTGAAACGATGCGCAGCTCGTGCTGTTCTTCTGCGGAACGCTCCTCTAAGTCCTACGACGCACGGGATTTTGCTTTTCCACCAATAGGAAGCCGTTTTCGTCATACTGCAGCAGATGTGAAGCAGAAAACATGCTCTGCAACAGTAGCCAAATGCAAGGTTCGCACAGACCCGGCGCAGAAGATGTGCGCTGCAACAGGGGTTCCGCAGAAGTTTTGCAATCTGCCAGCATGTTCTCTTCAGGCCGAAAAACAATGAAGGCTTGTCGTAGGCACAAAAAAAACGGCGGATCATGCTGGACCTTTTTCGCACCAGACCCTCGCACCGTCACGGTGCTTTCCATAAAAGAAAAGCACCGGACCTCCATTTATTTTGCATAAATGCACGACAAAGAGCTCCTTCGCAGATGTGTGCTGCAGGGAACCATGCTGCTCGTGGCTCATGCGGCCACCTTCCCAGATCTGCCACACAGCGTTTTGTCCCCGATTCCCTAAAACTGAGAACTGCCAGATTCGAACACGCCCACCGACGGTTCGCAGAACTGTCACACATTGATCATGGGATCAAATTATGCCCACTTTTTGTTGATCTTGGAGACAGAGCCCGCAGTGGAGTTCAGAAGAGCTCCAATTCTGTGTGCACCGATATTCAGTGGGAATCATCTTCACACCAGCACTTACAGATTCGGCAATTGTCCGACGAAGTTGCTGCCAAATGCTCATGAAGGATCATTCCGATTCGCTGGTTCTGATCCTTC
>Ga0209093_1000357_pt1 | contig 24123 bp, 22 predicted proteins | sample SidtaG_4_FD_187450 | JGI IMG/M metagenome (GOLD analysis project Ga0209093, IMG submission 187450) | Marine algal microbial communities from Sidmouth, United Kingdom - Sidmouth_Male1 metaG (SPAdes) (version 2) | ecosystem: Host-associated > Algae > Red algae > Unclassified | place: Sidmouth...
GTTGAATTACAAAAGTAATCAAAAAAGCGAGCCTTTAGGTAAAACCAATAACACTAAACACCTCACTTCTATTTAATTTTTCATGCTTTTTTAAAACCAAAACATTGTGTTTTTCAAAATATTTAAAGCCGCCACATTACAAAACCTTCCTATAAATTTTACCACAACTCTAAAACATCACCAAAATAGACTTCTTCATAATTTTGGACCTAATTTTTAATAATTGTCCTAGATAACTAATAAAGACATAAAAAACGTGCATACTGCTTAATTTATTGTGCACCCTAGACGCTTTATTAGGATTATCATAAACAACATATATTAAAAAATCCAGTAAAAAATACTGGATTGATTTTATATAAACACCTTGATATGTAAGAATTATGCTATTGTATATTTTCCAAAATATATTTTAAATTCTTTTTGCAAGGCCTGTAAATCTTCTAATTCTTTAGACAAAACAATTGCTAAAGACAAACCTTTGTTCCCTCCCCTTGCTGTTCTTCCACTTCTGTGTAAAAAGTATTCTGTATTTTCTGGTAATTGATAATGAATCACAAAATTTACATTTGGAACATCAATTCCTCTTGCTGCTACATCTGTACAAATTAACAATTGACTTGCTCCGTTTTTAAAAGAACGTAGAGATTTTTCTCTATCTCTTTGTCCCATATCTCCTTCTAAAGCAACGGCAGAAAAACCTTCTTCTGATAACTCTTCTCTTAATTTTTGAGCTCCTAATTTTGTTTTACAAAAAACAATTCCTTTCTCTGTCCCTCTACTTTCTACAAAAGCAACCAAAACATCTAATTTTTTAGGTAGCGTTGTACTTATGTATTTATGAGAAATATTCTCATTCATTATTTGGTTTGCTTCTACCTCTACACGAACGGGATCATTCATATATGTTTTAACCAAACTACTTAACGCGTTTGGAAATGTTGCAGAAAACAACCATGTATTTTTAGATGCTGTAGAAAATTTTAATATTCTGTTTAAGTCTGGTAAAAAACCCATACTTAACATTTCATCAGCCTCGTCTAAAACCAACATTTTGATAGCACTAATATCGATAGCAGATCTATCTAACAAATCGCATAAACGACCTGGAGTAGCAACCACAACATGTGTTGTTCTTTCTAAATTCTTAATCTGAATATCAATTTTCTCACCTCCGTAAACTGTCTCACAGAATATTTTTTGTTCAGAAAACTTTGTCAACTTAAACAATTGCTTTTTTATTTGCTGAGCCAATTCTCTAGTAGGCGCCAATACCAAAGCTTGAATTTCATCTTTTTTAGGATTTATTTTTTGCAACAACGGAATTCCAAAAGCAATGGTTTTTCCTGTACCTGTTTGTGCTTTTCCTATATAATCTATATTGTTATCCAGTAATTTTGGAATAGAACGTTCTTGTATTTCTGTAGGTTTATTAACACCCATTTCTTTCATCGCTTGAATAAAATGTGGTTTTACACCTAAATCTTTAAAATTTTTCAAAACTTTAGTTTTTAATTTCATCACAAAGGTACTAATCTAAAAAGGAAAAGTCCGAGAGATTTTCTCGGACTTTTATTCTATGTTTTTTACTTTATACTTTTCAAAAAATAAATTATACGTTTAAAGATTATACCCCTTATTAACTTGATTTGGTACAATTTTATTTTAACGACTCTAGAGACTTGAACTGACTAGGTAAAACTAAAGCCCAGCAATTTCTTTAATTTCATCTATCGCTCTAAATGCCAAAGCATCCGCTGTTTTTTGAGAACCACTTTCAGTATAAATTCTAATAATCGGTTCTGTATTGGATTTGCGCAAGTGCAACCACTCATCAGCAAAATCTACTTTTACACCGTCAATTGTATTAACTGTTTCTTTTTTATATTTTACAGCCATTTGTTCTAAAATAGCATCTACATCTAACGTTGGAGTTAACTGTATTTTATTTTTACTCATGTAATATTCTGGATAAGAATCGCGTAATTCCTTACAGGATTTATCTCCTTTGGCTAAATGAGATAAAAACAATGCAACACCTACCAAAGAATCACGACCGTAGTGAGATTCGGGATAAATAATCCCTCCGTTACCTTCACCTCCAATTACCGTATTTGTAGCTTTCATAGCAGCTACCACATTTACCTCTCCAACAGCACTTGCTGTGTAATTTCCTCCGTGTTTTTCTGTAATATCTCTTAAAGCTCTAGAGGATGATAAGTTAGAAACCGTATTTCCTCCTCCTAGTTTACCCAATACATAATCTGCACAAGCAACCAATGTATATTCTTCTCCAAACATAGAACCGTCTTCGCTTACGATTGCTAATCTATCTACATCAGGATCTACAACAATACCAAAATTGGCTTTTTCTGCAACTACTAATTTAGAAATATCTCCTAAATGCTCCTTTAAAGGCTCTGGGTTGTGAGGAAATTGTCCGTTGGGTTCACAATATAATTTTACACAAGCTACCCCTATTTTTTCTAACAAAGCAGGAATAAAAATTCCTCCAGTAGAATTTACAGCATCTAGAACTACTTTAAACCCTGCTTTTTTAACAGCTTCTACATCCACCAATTCAAGATTTAATACTGCTTGAATATGCTTTTCTAGATAAGAATCGTCTTCTTTATAAGTTCCTAAATCATCAACCTCCGCAAAACTAAAAGCTTCGTTTTCTGCAAACTCTAAAATTTCCAATCCGTCGGTTCCATTTAAAAACTCTCCTTTCTCGTTTAACAACTTTAATGCATTCCACTGTTTTGGATTGTGTGATGCTGTTAAGATAATTCCACCTTGTGCGTTTTCTAAAGGAACAGCAAACTCTACAGTAGGTGTAGTTGATAGACCTAGATCAATAACGTTAACCCCTAAACCAATTAGCGTGTTGGTTACCAAACTACTAATCATTGCACCAGAAATGCGGGCATCTCTACCTACAACAATATTAATTTCTTTGGCTTGTTTATTTCTTGCCTTAATCCAAGTTCCGTAAGCTGCTGCAAATTTCACGGCATCTAAAGGTGTTAAATTATCACCAACTTGCCCCCCAATAGTACCTCTAATTCCTGAAATTGATTTAATTAACGACATGTTTATTTTATTTTTTAGAAATGATTTATCCTTGTTTTTTTTCTTTGAGATATAGATAAATAGCAATGGAGGCAAAAATAATATTAGGCAACCACGCCATTAAAATAGCATTTGAATTTGGTGCTGAACCTAATACCTTAGCCACTTTCATAAAAAACACATACAAAAACATCAACCCAACTCCCAAAGCTAAATTAATACCTGTTCCTCCTCTTTTTTTTCTAGAAGCTAAAGCCACTGCTATTAGTGTTAATATATATGATGACAATGGCAAACTTGTACGCTGATATAATTCTACACTATAGGCATTTAAATTTTTAATTCCTCTCCTTTCTGCTTTATCTATATAATCAATTAAAACATCTGAAGTCATATTCATAGATTTAAAACCAGAAATCAGCAAATCGCTGGGAGTAAAATCTAAGGAAATCTCTTTATTTACACCTGTAGCTAAAGAATCTTTATGATTGTAGATAAACCTCTCCGTGTAACTAGGTAGCATAAACACTTTTTTAAGAGTATCCCACGTTATGTTGTTAGACACCAATTTGTATTTTATTTTGGTATCATTAAATTCAGAATACGAAAAATTAAACCCTCTGTTTCCTGTAACATTAAAACTCTTAATAAACACCTTGGCACTATCATTCAATTGTAAATTAAAGTTGGTTACGTTTCCTCTACCTCCCAATTTTTGATTGATGTATTTTTTTTCAAATCGGTGTCTCACTTCATTTGCTTTAGGCACCACAAAATGATTCATTCCAAAGGCTATAATAGCCAATATAGTGGCTCCTATAAAATAAGGTCGTAAAAATCTTGTAAAGGATATATTAGCACTACTTATGGCAATAATTTCTGTATTGTTAGCCAATTTAGAGGTAAACATAATACATGCCAAAAAAGTTGATAAGGGTAAAAAAGTATTAGAATAAAAGATTATAAAGTTTAAATAATAATCTTTTAAAATCTCTACAACCGTTAAATCATCATACCTTAAAAATTTGTCTATTTTTTCAGAAACATCTATAACTACAGCAATAGGTATTAAAATAAACAGTGCAAAAAACACTGATTTTAAATACCTTACTAAGATGTATTTGTCTAAAATTTTCAAAGTTTAAAGTCTGTTATCCATTTGTTTTACCATTTTATCTTTCCATTCTCTAAAGTCTCCAGCTACAATATGTTTTCTAGCCTCTCTAGTTAGCCACAAATAAAAACCTAAGTTATGAATCGTTGCTATTTGTTTTCCTAAAAACTCATTTGCAACAAATAAATGACGTAAATAAGCTTTTGAATATTCTGTATCTACCCAAGTAATGGCTGCTGGATCTATGGGTGAAAAATCTTTTTCCCATTTTTTATTTTTTATATTGATATGTCCTTGTGATGTAAACAACATTCCGTTACGTGCATTACGAGTAGGCATAACACAATCAAACATATCTACTCCTAGAGCAATGTTTTCTAATATATTAATTGGAGTTCCAACTCCCATTAAATATCTTGGTTTATCTTCTGGCAAAATACTACAGACTACATCTGTCATTGCATACATTTCATCAGCAGGTTCTCCTACAGAAAGACCACCGATAGCATTTCCTTCTGCTCCAGCATTTGCTATATATTCTGCAGATTGTTTTCTTAAGTCTGTATAGGTACTACCCTGTACAATAGGAAAAAAAGTTTGCGCATAATCGTAACAAAGTGGTGTTTTTTCTAGATGATTGATACATCTATTTAGCCATCTATGTGTCATATGCATAGAGCGCTTGGCATAGTTGTAATCACACGGATAAGGTGTACACTCATCAAACGCCATAATAATATCTGCTCCAATTTTACGCTGGATCTCCATCACATTTTCTGGCGAAAAAAAATGATAAGAACCATCTATGTGACTCTTAAATTTTACTCCCTCTTCTTTTATTTTTCTTCTTCCTGATAAAGAATATACTTGATACCCTCCTGAATCTGTTAAAATAGGACGATCCCAATTCATAAATTTATGCAAACCACCAGCCCCTTCTATTACATCTGTCTTAGGTCTCAAATACAAATGATAGGTGTTTGATAAAATGATATCAGGATTGATCTCTTCTTTTAATTCACGTTGGTGAACTCCTTTTACAGTTCCCATTGTACCCACAGGCATAAAAATAGGTGTTTCTATCACTCCATGGTCTGTTATAACTTCTCCTGCTCTTGCCTTACTTTTAGGATCTAATGTTTCTATCTTAAATTTCATAGCTACAAAAATAACACTTTGAAACGAACTGATAAGGTCTTGTAAACAAAAAGCCGTACAAATATTTGTTTGGCTTTTTAATTTCATCAAAATACTTAACTAAAGATCAAAAAACACACCACCACTGTAAGATGGCGCAGCCGTTATAATTCTACCAGCAATAACAGATGTAAAGGTTAACGAAACTCCTATTTTTGAAGTTATATAATAAGCAGCCTCAAGCCCTAAATTTGTAAACTCTATATTATTTGCAAATAAACTTCCGTTTATGCTACCCGCATCTCCTAAAGATCCATTTTTTGTAGAATTTAAAATATTTAATCTACCTATCAACCATAATTTCTTTAAAAAATAAACTCCCAATTCTCCACCGTAATAAACCTCATCAGAGAACCCTTCTGTTCTATGATTGTAGGCTACGTGTGCTTTTGCATAAGCTCCTAAAACTCCTAATTTAAATGGAATTCCTAAATCTAATTGCAATTGCTGATTGAACTCACCATCTCCATTTTGCAAAACTGCTGTTTGGTTTCCTCCTGATGTTTTCCCTAGTGGTAAGCCTAATTTTAAAGTAGATGAAATTGCTAATTTATCATTTTTAAACAACCCATATCTAACACCAAAATCAGTATCTCCAAAGCTGTTTAACACCGCTCCTTTGTTTGTTATATTTCCTCTAGTTGCAGAAACTTGATTGTTTTGAAAACTTCTTACAAAAAAGGGAATATAAGCAATAACATCTAACTTATCTGTAAGCCCGTATTCTCCGTAAAAATTAACATTAAAAAGACCTCTTGTTGTAAGTGGAGATGTTGCTCCTGAACTTGTATAATGTTCATCAGCCTCTAAATACCATGCTGATAACTTGTAATAGGCATTGTTTTTCCCTTTTGTCCATTGTGCCGTTAAACTTATAGAAATTAGTAAAAAAGCTATTATTAATTTTTGATGTTTCATTCTATTATTTTTTTATTTAAACTCTGCTCCTCCTAAATATGCATTAAATGGATCACACCAAAAAATGATATACCTGTAATCATCAATCCCAATCCCTTTTAAAGGAATTGTCCAAGCTCCACTAAAGGCGTTAACTCTCTCTCCTACTTTTCTGGCTGCTCCTATTGAGTTAGGGTTGTTAGATAAGTAAAAATATCCTCCAGGAGCATTACTCACACTAAAATCATCTGAAAACACCAGTCCTGTACTCGTTAGTTCCACACCGCCACTTAAACCATACGAACCTGATAAAATAGCTTTTCTACCTATTGTTCTTGTAACATTTAAAATGGTTGTATCGGTTAGTGTTTTGCCCTTTTCAATCACGCTTACTGTAATTGTTGTAGTACCTGTAGATTTAGCAGTTACCAATCCTGTACTTTTATCAATTGTTGCTACTAATGGGTTTGAACTAGACCACTCAACCAAATTGGTTCCTAAAAAATCTACATTGTAATCGTATGTATTTTCAATAGAAATATTAGAGGTACGAGGGTTATTAATTTTAAGAGTTCCTTCCTGCACCTCAAAGACTTTAATAGTTGCTATTTTTTGAATAATTTCTTGACCACTAAAGTTTGGATTGTCATTTTCTACACTTGCAGAAATAGTAGACTCTCCAACCCCTACTGCACTTGCCAAGCCTTTATCATTTATTTTAATTACATTTAAATTAGAACTACTCCACGTAATTGGGGTCTCTATTTTCTCTCCTATATCATTAAAAAAAACTGCTAAAAAAGAATGAGTCCTAGACAAAGACATTTTTTCTGGAATAGGATTTTCAGAAAGATTGCTAATTCTGATTTTAGGCTCTACAAAATCTTGCTCTATATCGTTTCCAATACAAGAATTTAAAAGTAACGCCACAAAACTGAGGTAATATATATATTTCATAATTAAATAATTTAAATTAACATTGGCCTATTATCGCATCCTAATTGTTTAAAATACAACTTTTTTTTGTATAAAAATTAAAACCCTAGATTTATTTCCTAAATTTAAAATCTCTAAACACACTATTTAACTATGAGTAAACTACATCACTTTCTTTTTATTTTATTTATGTTATTAATTGGGTGTAATTCCGTGCCAAAACCCACAAAAAAAACAGAATTATATCCTTTAAACACATCTACAATAATCCCTGTAGACACAAAAGTTAAAAAGGGAACTCTAAAAAATGGTATGACCTATTATATAAGGCAAAACCCTAAGCCTGAACAAAAAGTAGAACTACGATTGGTGGTAAAAGCAGGCTCTATTTTAGAAACTAAAAAGCAATTGGGTTTAGCTCATTTTATGGAACACATGAACTTTAATGGTTCTAAAAATTTTAACAAAAATGAATTGGTAGACTATTTACAAAGTATTGGAGTAAAATTTGGTGCACATTTAAATGCCTATACCAGTTTTGACGAGACTGTTTATATTTTACCTATCCCTACAGATAGTGATGAAAAACTAGAAAAAGGATTCCAAATTTTGGAAGATTGGGCGTTTAATGCTTCTTTAACAGAAGAACAAATAGACAAAGAACGAGGTGTTGTTTTAGAAGAATACAGATTAGGTTTGGGAGCACAAAAAAGAATGCTTAAAAAATATTTGCCTAAGTTAATGCACAACTCTCACTATGCAGAACGTTTACCTATTGGAACCAAAAAAGTGTTAGAAAACTTTACTTACGAGGATTTAAGAACCTTTTACAAGGACTGGTACAGACCTGATTTAATGGCAATTGTAGCTGTAGGAGATATTTCAGCTGATGTTTTAGAAGAAAAAATTAGAAATCATTTTGGAAAATATCCAAAAGTTAAAAACGCAAAAAAAAGAGAAGAATTTTACACTCCCAATCATAAAGAAACACTTGTATCTATTGTTACTGACTCAGAAGCCACAAGGTCTAGTGTAAGCATGTATTACAAGGATAAAACAAATGCAACTCCAAGCCTAAACGTAGGGGATTATAAAAAGGATATCAAAAACCAACTGTTTATCAACATGTTAAACAATAGGCTGAACGAATTAAGAAACAAAGAAAACCCTCCATTTATATATGCTGGTTCTTGGTACGGAAATACATGGGATAAATCTAAAAAAGCATATCAATCCTATGCAGGTTGTAGCGAGACAGGCCAATTAAAAGCTCTAAAAACTTTGGCCACAGAAAACGAACGCGCCTTGCGTTTTGGGTTTTTAGAAAGTGAATTAAAACGTGCAAAAACAGCTCTTAAAAAAGCTCACGAAAATGCATTTTCAGAAAGAACAAAAACAGAATCTAAAACGTATGCCTCTGCATATATTCAAAACTTTTTAACTAAAGAACCCATTCCTGGTATTGAGTGGGAATTTGAGAAATTAAAAAAAACACTCCCAACAATTACTTTGCTAGAATGTAATGCCATTATCAAAAACTATCTTCATAAAGATAATTTGGTAATTGTTTTATCTGGACCTAAAAAAGAGAAGTTGAAAAAAGTTTCTGAAGACCAAGTTTTAGATATTATTACTAACGTAAAAAATGCAAACTTAACTGCTTATACAGAAACTGTTTTTAAAAACGGACTCATGAAATCTACACCCAAAAAGGGAACGATTATAAATATATTTAAAGACTCTATAGTAAAGCTTACAAAGTTAACCCTTAGTAACGGAGCCAAAGTAACTTATAAAAAAACAGATTTTAAAAACAATCAAATTCTATTTAGTGCTTTTAGTTACGGAGGAACCTCACTCTATTCAGATGATGAATTAAAAAAGACAAATGTTATAAACAACGCTTTAGCAGAAGCAGGGATTAACGGATATTCTAAAAATGATTTAACCAAAATATTAGCAGACAAAACTGTAAACGTAGCTCCCTATATCAATAACAATAGCGAAGGCTTAAAAGGATCTAGTACTCCTAAAGATTTAGAAACTTTATTTAAACTGTCGCACTTGTATTTTACCAAATTAAATTACAACACAAAAGCTTATAACTCTTATATGAGCAAATTAAGGGCTTATGTAAAAAACTATCTTTCGCAACCCTTTAATTATTTCTCTGTTGAATTGGGTGCTTTTTTAAACCAACATAACCCTAGATATCAAGGATTTCCTACCGAAGCTATTTTACAGCAAACAAATTATAATTTAGCCTATAAAAAATACAAAGAACGTTTTGCTAATGCCGGAGATTTTAATTTTTATTTTGTTGGAAACTTTAACGAGAAAAAACTACATGAATATTGCGAAACTTACTTAGCCAATCTGCCAAGTAACTCACAAAGAGAGACATTTAAAAAACACTCCTTTAAACATATTACAGGTATTGTTGACAAACAAATAAACAAAGGAAACGAACCTAAAAGCATGGTGAAAATTATGTACCATGGAGAAGCTCATGAAGACTCTAAAAATGAAAGTTATTATTTAAAGAGTTTAGGCGAATTGTTAACCATTAAATTGGTAGAACAATTAAGGGAAGAAGAAGGTGGTGTTTATGGAGTACGTGCCAAAGGGAACATTTCTAAAGATTCTGAAAAACGATACAATTTTAACATTTCTTTTCCTTGTGGTCCAGAAAATGTAGACAAATTGGTAAAAATAGCAATTGCAGAAGTTGAGAAAATAAAAACAAACGGTGTTGCAAAAAAAGATCTTACTAAAATTAAAGAAACACAGTTACTAGAATACAAAGAAGCTTTAAAGAAAAATGGTTTTTGGATAAACACTATTAAAAATGCTGATTTTTATAATGAAGATGTACAAGATATTTTAAAAAAAGAACAACAGATTTATAATTTAAGTTCTAAAAACCTACAAGGTGTTGCAAAAAAATATCTTGATAAAAATAGAGTAATAGCTACATTAAAGCCCGAGTAAACAATGCTCTAACCTACTGCAAGAATTGTTCTACTGTTTTAACAAAAAATAGCAGAACAATTCTTCATCTTAAATTTAATTTTAATAGAAATAGCAAAATTCATAACCTTTAAAAAACACAAAATCCAGCTAAAAGCTGGATTTTTATGTAAATAAACTCACTAATTATCTTTTTAAAAAAGGGCAAGCTGACTACATCACACCGCTCAACCAAGTACCCTTGCTGCGTTCCCGCCCTGGGGGAATTCCGAGGGAGCTAGTTGTGCAGGACTTGCCCGGTTGCAAATTTACAATCTTATTACAACTCTCACAACATTTTACACATCATTTTTTAACATTAAATTCATCATGCTCTAAACCTACACTTTAGCACAATAAATAACTATATTTGCAGTCCATTTTAAATAGAAAAAACTCTAATGAATAAAATATTTAGCAGAAACCCTATATTAATTATCTCTATAATTGCTGGTATTACTTTTTGTCTTAATGAACATATACCCTACGTATTAGAAAACAAAAATCCTTTTTTAAAGGGTTATACAAATATTCAACTATATATTCGATTTTTAACACCTCTTGTATTTACCTCATTAGGAATTATTGTTGCGTCTAAAAGAAATAAAATAATTGATTTTAAATCTATTATAAAAGTTGGCTTGTCTATTTCCTTAATTATATCCTTAACCTATACTTTTTATATGTTTTTATTTATTTTTAGTATAGAGCCTGATACACTTGAAACCTACAAACAAGGAGTAATATCGTTAAATACGCCCAAATCTGATTTATCTATTGCTGAAATTAGTCAGAAAGCAGAAGACTCTAAGGATAATTTAATTATTACAGGTGTTCTATTTACATTTGCATCTAATCTGTTTATTGGTTTTTTAACCGCTGTTATTACTGCTATATTTGTTAGAAATAAATAATTTAAACCATGCAACTTTCCATTGTTATTCCATTATTAAACGAAGCAGACTCTTTACCAGAGTTACATCGCTGGATAGTTGCTGTAATGAAACAACACAAATATAGTTACGAATTAATATTTGTAGACGATGGAAGTACGGACAATTCTTGGAAGATTATTGAAGGTCTACAAGTAGAAAACTCAAATGTTAAGGGAATTAAATTTTTAAAGAATTTTGGAAAATCTCAAGGATTAAATGCAGGTTTTAAAAAAGCTCAAGGAGATGTTGTTATTACCATGGATGCTGATTTACAAGACAGTCCAGAAGAGATTCCTGACCTATACAACATGATAACTCTACAAGGTTATGATTTGGTTAGCGGATGGAAAAAGAAACGTTACGATTCTAAAATTCGTAAAAACATTCCATCTAAATTGTTTAACTGGGCAGCTCGAAAAACATCGGGTATTGAATTGAATGATTTCAATTGTGGCTTAAAAGCTTATCAACATAAAGTTATTAAATCTATTGATGTTACTGGAGAAATGCATCGTTACATTCCTATTTTGGCTAAAAATGTAGGTTTTACCAAAATAGGAGAAAAACCCGTTCAACATCAAGCAAGAAAATATGGCCAAACCAAATTTGGTTTAGAGAGGTTTACCAATGGTTTTTTAGATTTAGTTACCTTGTGGTTTTTATCAAAATTTGGAAAAAGACCTATGCATCTTTTTGGATTGATGGGAACGTTGATGTTTGTTATCGGTTTTTTTTCTGTTGTTTATCTGGGAATTTCAAAACTCATCACCGTATTTTATCACCACCAAACAGCCAATTTAGTAACTAGCAACCCTCTGTTTTATATTGCTTTAACCACCATGGTATTAGGCACCCAATTATTTATTGCAGGATTTGTGGGTGAAATGGTACTGAAAAATAAAAAAACAAACAATTTGTATTCTATAGAAAAAGATATATAATCTGTATTCTATATATTTACATTTTTAGTAATAACTCAACTACATACGATTTTAAAGAATGGCAACTCCAGAAATTATAGAAGCTTCTAAACAATGGCTAACATCAACTTTTGATATAGCTACTCAAAAAGAAATTCAAAATTTAATAGACAATAGTCCAGAAGAATTAACAGACAGATTCTATAAAAACATGGAATTTGGTACTGGAGGAATGCGTGGTATTATGGGTGCAGGTACCAATAGAATTAACAAATATACTTTAGGAAAGGCAACACAGGGCTTGTCTAATTTTTTAATTAACAACAACCCTAACAAGACATTAAAAGCTGTCATTGCTTTTGACTGTAGAAACAATAGTAAAGAGTTTGCTAAAATAGTAGCAGATGTTTTTACAGCCAACGGTATTAAAGTATTTTTATTTGATGCTTTAAGAACCACTCCTGAGTTATCTTTTGCAGTTCGTTATTTAGAATGTGATGCAGGTATTGTATTAACCGCCTCTCATAACCCACCTGAATACAATGGTTATAAAGTTTACGGAGCAGATGGATGTCAAATTACACCGCCTAACGATGGGTTAATTATTAATGAAGTAAACAATGTTTCTTTTGATGCTATTAAATTTGATGCTAATGAAGATTTGTTAAGTTATATTGGAGAAGAAATTGACAACGCTTTTAACAAAGTTTCTGTAGAAAACGGTACTTTTGGACATGTAGACAGGAGTGACGTAAAAGTTGTGTTTACGGCTTTACATGGTACCTCTATTATGTCTGTACCTCAAGTATTAGATAAAGCAGGATTTAACAATGTAAACCTTGTAAAAGAACAAGCTGAACCTAACGGAAATTTTCCTACTGTAAAATCTCCAAATCCAGAAGAGCCAGAAGCCTTAGAAATGGCAACAAAATTAGCCAATGCAATTAACGCAGATATTTTGATGGGATGTGACCCTGATAGTGATCGATTGGGAATTGCTGTTAGAGATTTAGAAGGTAACATGAAATTGTTAAACGGAAATCAAACCATGATTTTGATGACCGATTTCTTAATCAATCAAAAGAAAAAAGCTGGACAATTAAACGGTAAACAATTTACAGCAACCACTATTGTATCTACAGAAATGGTGAAAGTATTGGCAGACCATTATGGCTTAGAAACCATTATTACCCTAACTGGTTTTAAATGGATTGGAAAAGCTGTGGCAGATTTCCCTGATAAAGAATTTATTGGTGGCGGAGAAGAAAGTTTTGGTTACATGGTAGGTGATTTTGTTAGAGATAAAGATGCTGTAACCTCTTGTCTGTTAGCTTGTGAAATGGTTGCTCATGCCAAAGCAAACGGAACTACTTTGTACCAACAATTGTTGGATATTTATATAGAGCATGGTTTTTACAAAGAAGCTTTAATTTCTATCACTAAAAAAGGAATGGATGGAGCTACTCAAATTCAGCAAATGATTGCAGATTTTAGAGCCAATCCACCACAAGAAATTGTAAATTCTAAGGTAAAATATGTGTGTGATTACCAATCTTCCATTCAAAAGAATTTAATTACAGGAGAAGAAAAAACAATAGATGTTCCTAAATCTAACGTTTTAATTTACCACACAGAGGATGGAACCAAACTATGTGTAAGACCTAGTGGAACAGAACCTAAAATTAAATTCTATTTTGGCGTAAAAGCAAAACTAAGCAATATAGATGATGCTAAAAAAGTAGAAGCCAAATTGGATGAAAAAATACAAAATATAATAGAAACTTTAAACTTAAAATAAAGCCTATACTCTCTATAAAAAAACGAGCTATAAATTTTATAGCTCGTTTTTTTTATACGCTAAAAACGCACCTCTGTAGCTCCTAATCCATATCTGTGATAAGAAGCATCCTCAAACTTTAAATTATATCTATTAAACAGCCGGTACAATTCTTCTCTAAGAACCCCCTCTCCCACTCCATGTATAAACACAATTTTAGGAATTCTGTTTTTGATGGCAAAATTTACTTTGTGTGTAGCAGTATCTAATTGTTTATTTAAAATATCTGCGTTAGACATTCCCGATCTAGATTTTACTAATTTCTCTACATGTAAATCTACCTCCATAACAACACCATATTTTTCTTGTTTAGATTTTTTGGTGCTTTTTTTCCCTTTTTCTACCATTTGCTCTTTTTGAAGGAGCATTTTATTGTTGATATCTGAATAGAGTGACAATTTTGATTGTTCTACATTTACCACAATTAACTGACTAGGAGTATAAGAAAGTTCAAAACCATCTTCATCCAACACAAAAACAGTATCTTTTACTAGTTTAACAACTTTTCCTTTTACAACAGAGTCTTTCACTAAAACTTTATCTCCTATTCTAAGTTTCATTTTTAATTAATTATATGTTAACATTCAACAATTTAAATACTTTTATATTTGTTCGTTATAAAAAGATTTATAATGATTATTTTACAAAAAGAAAATACTAAAAACATTTTTGAAAAAGCAATACGCAACACAAAGTTGGAGCCTTATAGAGAACAATTACTACAAGGTATTGCTAACAAAATTGCAATAACTCTAAATAATAATCACAAAGTTAACGTTAATTTTATTTGTACTCACAATTCTAGACGTAGTCAATTTGCACAAATGTGGGCTTATTATGCCATGGAATACTATGGAATAGGAAATGGAAATAGTTTTTCTAGTGGAACAGCAGTAACTGCTTTTCATGCAAACACCATAAAAGCATTGGAAACTTGTGGGTTTAAATTTAGTTTAGAAGAATTTAATCACCAAAATCCTAAGTACATCATCAACTATGAAAATGCTAAAAAAAATATTCTAGGTTTTTCTAAATTGGTAGAAAATACCGCAAACCAAACTCCTTTTATAGCTATTACTACTTGTGGAAATGCTGATGAAAATTGCCCAGTAATTTTAGAAGCTTCTAGCCGTTTTCATTTACCTTATATAGACCCTAAAGCTAGTGATGGACAAGAGAACGAAAAAGAAACCTATTTAAACACTTGTAAATTGATAGCTGGAGAAATGGGTGTGTTGTTTAAAATGGTAAAAGAGCAGTTGGCTTAAAAAAGCTATTTATCAGTTCATAGAATGGTTTTTTTATTTTTAGAGCACGTATCAATAGCCAAACTCATAACTCTATTTGCACTAACAAAACACTATAAAACTATACAAATACGGACCACTTACTATGTTCGTTAAATAATAAAGCTAGATAAAAGTAATGCTTGCTTTCTACCCTCTCTAAAAATCAAACATTAATTTTTTGTTAATGACTAGAGTTTGATTTTTTATCCTTGAGCATCTCTGCATAAGCTAACACTACTAGTAAACACAAGCATTAGGCACAACGTTACAAACTACAACCTGCAGAAAGACACATATAAGACACTTCTAATTAACACATTTATTCTCAAAAAAAAAACATATGACACTCTGAATAGTAAGTATTTAAATTAGTTTTACAAGAAAACATAACATATGACAAGTATTATATCCAAAACACTTTTGGTTTTTGCAGTTTGTTTAACGTCTTGTAATGATACAGATCCTGAAAACATAATACCACAACCCAATGAAATACCAGCAGTAGCAAAAACCTACTATATAGATGCTACAAACGGTAATGATGAAAACACAGGTACTAGTAAAACACTTGCTTGGAAAACTTTATCAAAAGTAAATTCTAAAACCTATATAGCTGATGACAAAATTTTATTTAAAAAAGGAGAAGTTTGGAACGGTCAATTATTATTAAAAGGTTCTGGTAGTAAAGCAAAACCAATAACTGTAGATACGTATGGATCTGGAAATAAGCCAATTTTTAATGGTGGAGGTGTTACGGCTAATAATGGTACAACAGTAAGGCTTAAGAACGGATCTTACTGGGAAATAAACAATCTTGAAATTACAAATACAAACGGTACAACAGCACAACAAGGTTCTATTTGGGGTTTAAGATCTATTGTTGACAACGGAACTGAAGTAAAACACGTATACATTAGAAACTGTTATGTACATGATGTAAATGGAAATGTAGCCGGTAAAGATACTGGAGGAATATATGTAACTGCCCAAGGTTCTTCTCCAGCTTTCTATAACGATTTAAGAATAGAAAATAACGTTGTAAAAAATGTAGGTGGTTTAGGTATTGCAACACAATCTCCATTTGCTTCTATGAAAAAACCAGTTCGTCATCCTTTTTTAAATGTTAGAATAGCAGGTAATATTGTGGGTCCTACGGGAAGAAATAATATGATTGTAAGAGTAAGTGATGATGCTATTGTTGAGCATAATAGACTTATTAAGTCTAGTATTTACGATACCGGACACAGCGTATTTAACTTTAACACAGATAACTGTAAGATACAATACAATGAAGCTTATGACAATATTGGACCATTAGGAACCAAAGACAGAGGTGGTTTTGATGCAGATTATAACTGTAAAAACACTTTAATTCAATACAACTATAGCCATGACAACAATTGGGGGTATGCAATAATGAAGAAAGGAATTAACGAAAATATTACGATTCGTTATAATATTTCGGAAAACGATAGAGTGTCCGTTTATTTTTATGGATTTGAAAGTCAAAGAGGGATGACACGTGCAAATGTTTATAACAATGTTCATTACATAAAATCTGGTTTAGATGTAGCTGTTTTTAGAGATCGAACGCCTTACAATACTAATTTCTACAACAACGTTTTCTACTTTCAAGAAAAAGACGCAGGTAAATGGGGAAAGAACCCTATTGATTGTACATTTGAAAACAATGCTTTTTATAACATTACACCTAAAGGATCTGGAGCTATAAGTGGAGACCCGTTATTTGAAGCCCCAGGTACGGGTGGAAAAAATATAGATTGGAGTTCTTATCCCAATGTATTAACTGGATACAAAATAAAAGAAAATTCTATACTTATAAATGCTGGTAAAGTAGTTGCCAATAATGGAGGTAAAGATTTTTGGGGAAATAAACTTTATAACAATAAGCCTGACATAGGAGTACATGAGCGACAATAAACCTATAACATATATGATTAAACTTCTAAGTAAGTTACTTATTAAAAAAGATATAGCACTGTTTTTTATTTGCTATATCTTTTTTATTTTGTTTATTTCTTGCAATAACAACAAAACATCTCTTTTTGATAAAAATACAGTTCTCAGTATAAATAACACTCCGGTATCAATACAGGAATACAATCTGTTTTTAGACGAAGAAAAGGCAATGACGTATAACTACTTTTATCAAAAATATAAAGTAGACAACAGTAAAAACTTTTGGACATCCAGATACAGTGGTGAATCTCCGATTGTACATCTAAAAGAAAAAGCTAATGAGCGTTTAAAACAAATAAAATTCATTCAAAACTATGCCGCAAAAATGAATTTAATTAACCTAGATAATTTTGATGTTTTTATAAAAGATTGGCAAAACAATAATGCAAAGAGAAAAAAGAAGCATAAAGCAGGAGAAATTGTTTATGGCCCAATTCATACAAATTTACGAGATTATTATTTCTACATACACTCCAATTTAGAAATACAATTAAAAGACCAGTTAAACAGAACTGTTTTTATTCCTTCTGATACTGAATTAAAAAACTTTTTTAATAAAATTAAAAATTCTCATTTTACCTACATAGATACTATTAGCGTAGAACTTTTAAGTTTTCCTTTTAAAACATTAAAAGAAAGAGAGCATTGTTTAAAATTGGCAAATAAAGCATCTAATTTGGCACTTACTAACAACTCTTTACAACAAATACAAAAAAAAATAAAAGAAGGTAATTATCAACAAAAATATTTTTTAGATGATGTCCAACTTTATGGTGAAGAAAACATTGATAGAGAAATCATAAAAAAATCATCTATCTTAAAAGAAGGAGAGATAAAAATATTGGCTCCAAAAGGTATAGTGAATTCAAATATATATGTTATAAAATTACTAAAACCTAATAAAATAAAAATTCGAAATTTTAACGAGGTCAGTAAAGAGGTATTATACTTTTATAAAGAAAACAAGTACAAGCAACTAATTGATAGTTTACAAAAAAACATTGTTGTTAGTTTTAATAAAAATATTTATGAAAAAATTACAATCAAAAAATAATTTAAACTACAAAATAATGCATTGTTAAAATTAAAAAAAAGCCTTCACATAACTGTGAAGGCTTTTTTAGTACGGGCGGAGAGACTCGAACTCTCACACCTTGCGGCACTAGATCCTAAATCTAGCGTGTCTACCAATTCCACCACGCCCGCATTAAATTTATTTAACGTTTGCAAATATAAACAATAGTTACAATAAGCAAAGAGAAAAGTTATATTTTAGTAATTCTTTTTATACGTACATCATGAAAAATATTCAGCAATATATCCAAGACCATAAACTTCGCTTTGTAAACGAGTTGTTTGACCTTTTAAAAACTCCATCTATTAGCGCAGACCCCATGTACAAACCTCAGATTTTAAAAACAGCAAATAGCATTGTGCAATTGTTAAAAGATGTAGGTTGTAAAAATGTACAATCCATGTCTACACAAGGAAATCCTGTAATTTATGCAGATAAAATTATAGACCCTAATTTACCAACCATCTTAGTATACGGTCATTATGATGTACAACCTGCTGATCCTGTAGATTTATGGGATACTCCTCCGTTTGAACCTATTGTAAAGAAAACCGAAATTCATCCAGAAGGTGCTATTTTTGCAAGGGGTGCTTGCGATGACAAAGGACAAATGTTTATGCACATTAAGGCACTTGAATTTTTAATTGCCACCAATCAACTACCGTGCAACGTAAAATTTATGATTGAGGGAGAAGAGGAAATAGGCTCTCCTAGCCTTGCTAATTTTATTAAAAAACATACAGAGTTATTTAAAAACGACGTCATTTTAATTTCTGATACAGGAATGATATCTAACAAACAACCCTCTATTACCACAGGGTTGCGTGGTTTAAGTTATGTTGAAGTTGAAGTTACGGGTCCTAATAGAGATTTACACTCTGGTTTTTTTGGAGGAGCGGTCGCAAACCCCATCAATATTTTAAGTCAGATGATTGCCAAACTTCATAACAAAAACAATCAGGTTGCAATTCCTGGTTTTTACGAAGATGTCTATGAGCTTTCTAAAGATGAAAGAATTGAAATAGCAAAAGCTCCTTTTGATCAAAAAGAATACAACAAGGCTTTAAACATAAACAAAGAACATGGAGAACTTGGCTATTCTACAATAGAAAGAAGCTCAGTAAGACCTACATTGGATGTAAACGGAATATGGGGAGGCTATATTGGAGAGGGTGCAAAAACCGTTTTACCCTCTAAGGCATTTGCTAAAATATCTATGAGATTGGTGGCAGGTCAAGACCCTAACACCATTACCCAACTATTTACGGATTATTTTTTAAGCTTAGCCCCCACGTCTGTACACGTAAAAGTAAAACCTCATCATGGTGGCAAAGCTTACAGAACTCCCTTAAATTCTTTGGGATACAAAGCCGCTCATAAAGCTTATTCTGAAACTTTTGACAAACAACCCATTCCACAACCATCAGGAGGGAGTATACCTATTGTTTCTTTGTTTAAAGATGTGTTTAACAGTCACACCATTTTAATGGGATTTGGTCTAAACAGTGATGCCATCCATTCTCCTAACGAGCATTTTGGATTGTTTAACTTTTACAAAGGCATAGAAACTATTCCTTATTTTTACAAACACTTTACTGATTTATACCTAGAAAATGAAAAAAACACTTAATTACCAAGTAGGGTTAAGATGGATAGGAAACACACAACCGCTTACTAATTTTAGATACAAGAAAACTTATGAAGTAAGTTTTAAAAACAAGCCTAGCCTACAAGGTTCTGCCGACCCATTGTTTTATGGAAACCCAAAATTATACAATCCTGAAGAAATGCTGTTAGCAGCTTTATCTTCTTGCTATATGATGTCTTTTTTTTACTTATGTACACAACATAAAATAACAATTATTTCTTACAAAGACATAACTTTAGGAACTTTAAAAATGAATACAAATGGTAGTGGACAATTTGAAGAAGCTATTTTACAACCTACTATTGAAACATTAGAAATAGATAAAACTAAAATTAAAGAACTCTTTGTTTTGGCTGGCAGTTATTGTTTTATTGCGAGGTCTTGTAATTTTAACATAAAACATCAACCTAAAATTATAACATCGTAGTCTTATCTTGTTCTTTCTTCCATTTTAAAGCAATAAGAATAATTGTAACAAGTATGCTTATTTCAACCATACTAAAAAAAATGTAATGCAAGCTATTTGCTCCTGTTATCAAACTTCTTATCTGAACTACAATCATTAAAGCACCAATAATTAGGTTTAAAACTCTACTAATTTTAGGATCTAACACCTTGGTCAGCACTATCATCAACAGTGGTATTTCCATTACTATTGCAAATAAAAGAAGAAATTGCTCTGTAAATACAATACCTTCAACTTTTCCTGTTAAGAGCTGATTTAAAAAAGTAGAATGATACAGTGAAAACACATCACAAAAAATATAATTTAACGCTAAAAAAATCCAAAGAGTTGTTAAAATACTAGAATTTATTTTCATTTTTTTTGAGTTAAAAGTTATATCCAAAGTGTAGTCCGGGTTCACCTATAAAAAACTTAGACCACCTCTCATCCATTCGCTTATAAGACTCTGGCATTTTTGTATGATAAGGACGGTGTGTTACCGCTACAGATGGCTCTATAAAAAAACTTCCTTTAAATAATTTTAGATGATAGCCTAGTCTATAGGTATTAAAAAGCTGAAACCCTTTACCCACCTTATCATCGTTCTCATTTCTAAAATCTTGCCAAGCATTCATCACATGCAAACCAATATAAACTCCTTTCCATATAGAACGCTGATATACTATGGCAAATCCTTTTTCTCTAATATAACCTCTAAAATTTTCTTTAGGATCTATTTTAAATTTTCCATAAGGAATCCCAATAGGTTCAAAATATCTCCACGTTTTTAATTCTAAGGAAATGGCATCTTTGGTACTTATTCTATACCCTAAATTTAATTGCACAAAATCAGGACTTTCCTCTGGAAGCAAATTCATAACTATAAAAGCAGAACTACCTATAAAACAAGGATTCATCTTAATTTCGTCTTGTGTGTATTGAGCATTTAAAATGTTTACAACAAACATTAGTACTAAAAAGGAGGTTTTTTGAAGCATTTTGAATTGATTTTGATGCTTCAAAAATAGGTAGGCCGAGAGCTAAAAAGTGTTCACTTAAGTGAAGAAATTAATTCTTCTTTAAAATTCTTGCTTTAATTCTACTTAAAGATTGAGGTTTCATTCCCAAAAAACTAGCCAATTGATGTTGAGGGACACGCTGAATAAGGTCTGGTTTGTTCTCTAGTATATTTAAATATCGTTCCTCTGTAGAAGAGATTTTAAAATCATCAAAATTAATTTGTTGCTTTACAATCATTTCTTCAGTTACTATTCTACACAAAGATTCAAACTTTGGGAATTTATCAAATATTTCTGTTTCCATTTCAGGGTTAGAAATAACCAATATAGAATCTTCATTTGAACTTATGTAGTATTTAGAAGGTTTTTTATCCACCACGCAGTGAGGTGTTATTGCTTCCATTTCAGTGTAAAAAGCTGTTGTTTTTTCTTCTCCATCTACCATATAATAAGAGCGGATACATCCTTTTAAAACAAAATAGCCTTTATCACTTAGTTCGTTCTCTTTTAATAAAATCTGTCCTTTTTTTATTGTATGAAAAATATTTAGAGAAACAATTGCTTCTTTTTCATCTTTGTCTAAAACAATGTATTTTGATAGGTAATCAAACAATAAATTTTGTACTTCCATAACCAACTGTTAATGTTACAAATACACCTTCACCATTTTTCTCCAAAACCTAGCTCTATGAGCTTCACCCTCCCACTCATACAAGTTGTAACGTATTTTTTTTTCGTCCATTATAGCAGCTATTTTGTGGTTACTTGCCAACAAAGGATCTTTTTTACCCACCACTAAAATAATATCTAATTTATTTATACAATCAATTAAATAAGTGTCTTGCATATTTTTAAGGTACTGAATAGGCATATTAAAATATATATCCTCGTTGTGATACCCCGCTAACAAATCGTTGTAATAACTTACAGACTCCGTTAAATCATATCTACCACTCATCCCAACTACTTTGCAAAATAAATTAGGATGTCTCATGGCTATATTTACGGCATGATAAGCACCTAGACTACAGCCTGCCGAAATTACATAAGGATTTGTGTTAAGTGTATTCATTAACGGAAACACTTCTTTTAAAATATAGTTTTCGTACTGTATATGCCTATATATCCTATAAGATGGGGGATCTATTTTATTGTAAAATGTTTCGATATCTAAGCTATCTACACAATAAACTTGAATAAAGCCTTTTTTAATTTTTTCTTCTAAAGCTTTAATAACTCTCCAATTTTCATATTCGTAAAAACGCCCCATTCTTGGAGGAAAAAACAAAACTTTAGCACCTGCATGACCAAAAACCAACAACTCCATGTTTTTGTTTAAGTTAGGGCTATACCATTTGTGGTATTCTCTTTTCATAGATTTTAGTGTGGGGTGGTTTATTTATGATCTTGAAAATGAAGGTGTATGTGCTGAAATAATATCGTACCATATTTTGTACCCTGCAGCATTTAAATGCAAACCATCTTCTATAAACAAGCTACTGTTTGGGCGTCCAGAACTGTCTAACATTGCATCAAAAACATTTACAAAATATAAGTTATCGTCTTCCTTTGTTAATTCCTGAATGTTTGAGTTGGTGTATTTTATACTTCCTTCTAAATACCACCTACTAGGACTTGGTTTGATAGATACAAACGTAATGGGAATGCTACCGTGATCTTCTCTTATTTGTGAAACCAATGTTTTAAAAAACAACACTACTTCCTCTGGATGCCGTCCGTCTCCCAAATCATTATCTCCTGCATAAAAAACAACAGATTCTGGATGTAGCCCCTTAAAGTTCTTTTTATAAAACCAAGAACAAGCAGCCAAAGTAGATCCTCCAAATCCTAAATTTATAGGTTGATGTTGTTTGAATAACTCTTTTACATCTCCCCACAGCCTAAAAGAAGAACTACCATAAAATACAGTTTTAGGAACATAGGTACATTCTTTTTTCTCTTGCTTTAATCTATCTAACTCTTCTTGATACCAAAACATTTTCTATCTTCTTTAAATTTAGAATTACAAAAATAATTAAATAATCTATCATACAGGCTATTACAAAAACATACATACTAAAGAAAACCTAATTCTTTCTGTTTCTTTTTGGTAAAACTACGTATCACCAAATCATAAGAGTGGTCTATCCATTTTTTAAGTTCTGTTTCGCTCATATCCTCTTCTAAAACAATGGTATTCCAATGCTTTTTATTCATATGATATGCTGCTGTAACCGCTGTATAAGTTTCACGCAATACCAAAGATTTATCTGGATTGCATTTTACGTTTACACCATGAGGCTGTCTATCCAAACCACATACAGCAAACATTTTTTCAGCTACCTTAAACACTAAGGTTGATGTATCAAAAGGGAAACTTTCTGTAACGTATTTTTTCTGAATGCAGTACTGTCTTAATTCCTCTATATTCATAATACTTCTAAATCTAATCATAAAATATAGAATGTAAAAGGATTGTATAATATTTTATAAATTTGGATTCTAAACAACATTTAAATGACTGAAACCATCAACCCATTTAACCTAAAGAAATTAAACTCTTAGAGGTCAGTAGCTAACTACATATAATTTCCTTGTGATATATTTTATTTTTTTGAACCATTCTGATTATTAAATTATTAAATATGTTAGATTTACTCTGTGATCTATTAATTCTAAAACAAAACTCATTGAAATATCTATTGATATTAAAGTCACTTACCCATGAATAGGTTGTTCTGATCCAC
>Ga0209093_1000358_pt1 | contig 24107 bp, 11 predicted proteins | sample SidtaG_4_FD_187450 | JGI IMG/M metagenome (GOLD analysis project Ga0209093, IMG submission 187450) | Marine algal microbial communities from Sidmouth, United Kingdom - Sidmouth_Male1 metaG (SPAdes) (version 2) | ecosystem: Host-associated > Algae > Red algae > Unclassified | place: Sidmouth...
CGATCTTTCTTTGGCGACGCGCCATATCACTCTGATTGGCTACTTAACCCCCCCCACAGCGTGCGCAGACGCACTTCTCGCACCAACCTCGAACCTGCTGACACCGGCGCTGCATTTCCTACATAGCGTAGTTAATGCCGATCCTACCTTTACTAATGGATCCTACCCTTACTAATGTGGATCCAACCCTGGCATTACCCACACTCTCGACTGTGGAGACAGCGTCAAGCGAGATTCCCATGACAGTAAAAGGGGGCATTCATGCCTTACAGAGCTCGGCAGCGTATCACAAACGCATGAGGGATGAGCCATCGCTGCTGCTCAGCCAACCGTCAGCAAAACGTGTCGATCATTCTGTGGCGTGCTCAGGGATGTGGAGCCAATGAAAAATCTAACACGGAGACTGTGGAATCCCTGTGGGCCGCAAAATATCGGAAACGTGGCACAATGACAGAAACGGACTCCTACAAGAAGCTTCGCAAATGATGAAAGCACCCGACACCCTTTTCCCGGCGCGGCCATAGTCGTCGACGGGCACGGGATGGCTTGACAGAGATTGACGGGACGGTGAGGTGGCGCCATCGCCTGTCGCTCGTTCTCCCGTTAAAAACCCCCGCGTTATATTTATCGACGCAGCTCCCGGAGAGACTCAAAGTTCCACTCCCTGGTCGGGTGGGCCACAAACAAAGGGAGCAGAAGCGGGGTACGCGCGCGGGCGTGCGCCCGCGGCGCACGCCCAAGCCCGACACCCGTCTTGCGCACACGCAGTCACCCAGCCTCGCAGAGCAGACACAATGCAAGCCGATACCACAAGCTCCGCCTCGCTGCCACGGAGCGCGTGGCAGCGCACGGCCCGTGCCGCGCGTGTCGCCCGCGCCGCCACCGTGTGCCTGCCGCAGGCGCCGCCCGCCGCCCCGCACCGAGCGGTCGCTCCTCCACGTGCCAGACCGGACGCTTGGCGCCGCCGACGCGGCCGTGCCGCCCCCACCCCCACACCCTCCCCGGCCGCCCCCCGCGCGCGCGCCGCCCCGCCCGCCCGTCCGTCACAGCAGCTGCGCGTTGCCCAACTCCCACGGCCCGACACGCCGGGCCGCGATGCCGCCGCGCGCCACCGCCGCGTCGCGCAAATCCCGCGCGTGGTCGGGCAACCACAGCAGCGTCGGGGTGCTGTGGGACACGTCCAGGGCCACCACCCGCTCGACGAGGCCGTCGGGCCCGACGGCCACGGTGCCGGGCGCCCAGCGGAGGAGGAACCACAGCGGCCGCCCGCCCGCCGTCGGCGAGGTGCCCGCGTCGGCGCGCGCCGCCCAGGCGGCGCCCGCGGCGGCCACCCACGCGTCGCTCGCCGCGAGCACCGTGCGCGCCGAGGGGGGGACGCCGTCGGCGTTGGCGTCGACGCCGTCGGGCGGCGGCACCCCGACGCCGTCCCACACCTCCACCCGCAGCGGCTCCTCGGAGCGCACACGGAGGACGCGGCCGACCTTGAGGTACGTGGGGTGGTCAAACACCAGCGCCCGCCACTCGTACGGGCGCGTAAAGGCGTGGCGCGCGATAAAGGCGGCGGACCAGGTGCGGAGGCGCCGCACCTGCGCCCGGTCGCCCGCCGACAGGGCCTGCCGCAGCGCCGGCCCAAACACCTCGGGGGCCTCCACGTCCTCAAGGGCGGGGCCGCCCCCACCCCCGCGCGCGCCTCCAATACCCGGCCCCGCCCAGCGGAGGAGGGTGCCTTCCGTGATGGGGCCCGGCTTGCCGAGGTCCACCCGCAACACCTTGCGCGCGCGCTGCGGATCGCGCGGGTCCTGCTTTAAGCGGGACACGCCGACCACGGTGGCGTGCACGACGGCGACCACGTCCCCCACCGCCAGCGCCGGCAGCGCCGCCACGTCGAGCGCGTGGAAGCGGTACACCTGCGTCGGCGCGTCCCCCGTCGTCGGGTGCGCGAGGAAGAGCGCAGAGCGGCCGTCCGTGCCGCCCGTCGCGTACGGCGCGATGGCCGACCAGAGGACGCCGAAAAAGGAGCACCGCTCGTCGAGCGGCGGGAGGGAGTAGTCGAGCCCCCCCTCCCCGTCGCCGCGGTCCTCTGCGGCCGCCCACAAGGCGCCGGGCGTCGTCGTCGCGAGGCTGTCGGCGGGGGGGGGGTCGGGCCCCGTCGCGTCCGCAACCGCCTCGGCCCCACAGCACGCCACGCAGCTGTCGGGGGCGGCGGCCGCGCAGGCGGCGAGCGACGCGGCCGCCGCCACCCCTTCCGCCGTGACCGCCGCGGCGCGGGCGGCCGCCGCCGCGACGCCCGTCAGAGGGGGGGGCCCGCCGCCGGGGGGGACGCCCGCCGCCGCGCCAGGCGGTTGGCCACCGCCGCCGTCGGCGGGTCCCCCGCCGTCGCCGTCGCCGTCCCCGCCGTCGAAGAGGTGGGTGGCACCGCCCGCAGCGCCGCCGCCGCCGTCACCCCAGACCGCGCCGACGCCGCCGCGGGTGGTGGAGCAGGCGGACGGCGCGCCGGTGTCCGGCGGCGACGTCCCCGCCACCCCCACACCCGCCGCCGCCGCCGCCGCACCCGCCGCCGCCCGACCGCCGTTGCCGCCCGGTCGCGACGCCTTGGCGACCCGCCCGCGCGCCGGCGGGGGGCTCCCCGTGAGGTCCACAAACGGCACGCCGCGGGCCATGGCGCCGCGGCGCCGCGGGGGGGGGGCGCGCCCCCGGCGCCGTCGGCGCGCGCGCGCGCGCGCGCCGCCGAGCAACGCCGCGGCGGCGGCGGGGGGTTGGTCGTCGTGCCGCCAAGAGGTGGGGGGGGGGAAGACGGCCGCGCGCCACGCCGCAAGTGGGGAGAGCTCAACGCAGGGGGGGCCGCCGCGGCCGGTGGGGGACGGGCGGCGGGGGGCGCCTTGGCGCCCGTCAATCGAGGGCAGGCGGGGGGGATGGGGGCGAACCACCCACCCGTGCACCATACGGAGGCGTGGATGCGAGGGGGATGTGGGCGGAGCGTTGCCCAGCAAGCGCCGTGCGTGCCGCGCAGGCACCGGCGGTGCGCGTCGGGAGCGCCCTGCGGCGGCGCGCGCGCGGGACGCCCCCACGGGGCGCGCACGCGCGGGACGACCCCACGGGGATCGCGCGCGCGGGTGTCAACGGCGTGGAGCTCTGGTTTGTTTGCGGTCTCCTCTCCCTTTCGATTGCAAGGTCCTTGCGGTGTATTTACTTCAAGTATATTCAGTCTTGGTCGACACCTGGTGTTCGGGAGCCTCGCGCTGGCACGCTTGCTGCAATGCGCTTCAACCTCTGCAGCTGCCTGGCATGATGCGTTTCGAGTGGGGACATTGAAAGAAGCCATGAAGAAGCGCCGTTCGTCGGCTGTTTTTGTGGGTGTGCCTTCTGTCGTACTGTACAGTCTTTCTCCATTCTTTTCCACACTCGTACCTCTACGTAGGTACATCGTAGCTCTCACGGAGTGCATGTGTGCTCCAACCCTGACAAAAAAGTGGTCGACGTTTGGCCGAGACTGGCTATCAAATGAAGCGGGATAGACGTTCGTGTTGTCAGCCTCCAACCCACAGAGGCTGCTGATGCTAGCCCGCCGCGAGCATCATCCCCCCCGCCGACTGCTGGCGCGCCACCTCTGCTGCCTCCCCGTCCATCGCACACTCGCTGCCGTTGGACGGCAGCGGCCGGGCAATCGCAACCGCGAGGCCCCACCGGTCCGCGTCGGCGGTCGCGGCAGCCGCCTCGCACGACGCGGACGGCGGCCCCGGCGCGGCCACCCCACCTAGCAGCGCCGGCGGCACACGCCACGCCCCAATCGGCCCGCCACCGCCGCCGCCCCCCGCGCACTGCGCCGTACACCGGTGGGTGTGGCGGCGGGTCACGTCGGGCGGCTCATCGCCACCCGACTCTGTCTCACTGAGGCGTGGATGGGGCGCGTGCGACGGCGTCGCGGACGCCGTCGGCCGCGGCCGCCGCTCCCCGTACAAGGGCATCAGCCGCTCATCCTCGTCGCAGCAGACGGGCGCGAGCAAGCAGCGTGCGCAGGGGCACGGCGCCGCGGTGCGCGCGCAGGCGGCGGGCGGTGCGCCGCCGCCAGATAATGTCGTGCCGCGGCCCAACGGCCCGTCACCGCCGCCGCTCGTCGCCGCCGGCCCCGCCATGACGGAGGCCAAGGATGGGAGGGAGGGCGCCTTGGTCAGCGCCCCCCCGCCCCCCCACCGCTGGCCAAAGAGACGGGAGGCCGGCGCCGGCGGCCGCCTCCAACGCCGCCGTTTGGGTGGACGGCAACTGCGCGAGCGCCGACGGCAGCCGTACTGGCAACACGTCCACGAGCGTGCCGCGGGCGGGGGACCGCCCCCCGTCCGCCGCCCGCACCGCAGCGCCCGCCCATGAGGCGCTCGGCCGTGGCGGCGGGGCGCCCCCAGACAGCATGCGGCGGGCGGTTGGCGGTGGCGGTCCGCCGCTGTCGCCGTCGTCGCCGCCTTGGCGGCCATCTGCGTCGCCGCTCGCCCACGAGCGGCTCGGCCGCGGCGGCAGCGATGGCGGAGGCGCGGGCGCCCACACCAGCAGCGACCCGTGGCCGGGGGCGGCGGGCAGCGGGTGGAGCGCCGCCGACGGGCCCGCCCACGAGTGGCTCAGCCGCACGGGTGGGGGCCTCCCCAAGGGTTGTGGGCCGCACGACAGCGCCGGTGTGGACACCTCCGCCTCCCCCGACTCCATGCTGCTGTTGCTCCCACGGACTGGGGGTGGCAGCCGTCTGCCGCCGCCGCTGCCGCCGCCGCCACCGCATCGGTCGCCGCTGCCGCAGCCACTGCCGCGCCCGTCGCCGCTGCCGCCGTCGCTGCCAAACCGGTCGCTGCTGGCCGCCCTCACCCACCGCACGCGGGCAAAGGAGCTGTCGCTGAGCGGCTCGCTGCGGCTGGACGACAACGCCCCCGACTCGCGTGAAAAGGGGGCGTTGGGAGTGGCGCGCGGGGAGACCGAGCGGTGGACGAGCGCCGCCGCCGTCGACGATCGAGGCAGAGGGGAACCGCCGGCAGGGGCTCGGGGCGAGCCGCCGCCGTGAAGGAAGGTGCCCTGCCGGTCTGCCCGCCCGCTGCAGTCGTCCCCCGTTGCCGCCGGGGGGGTGGTCGACCCCGACGGTGTGCGCTTGAGGGTGATCAAGAGCTTGTGCCGCAGGCGGGTGCCAAACCCCATGGTGACGACGTGGGTGTGAACTGGCCCGCCGGGGTGCTACTTCCGGCGGTGTCGGCAAGGGTGGGCGAGCGGTGCCGCCGCGATGACGCGACGCCTGACGTGGCGACGCGTCAACCGCGGCAGCGCCCGATGCGGTGGCGGCGCGGCAGCCGCGTTGGCGCACGGTGCAATTCGACCGGGCGGCCCGTGGCGGAATTTGGCTGAGCCGCTCGACCGTGGGTCGGCGGCGGCACGGGCGAGCGGCGCCCGTGCGGTAGCACGTCCCGCGGGGCGTCACGCGCTGATGGCGGGTCACGGCGCTGGTGGGCGTGGCGCAGACGGGCGGCTGTCTTAGTGCCTACTGGACAGGTGCAGCGCGGGCATGGCGCAGGCGGGTGACTCGGCCTTGGTGCCTGCGGGACGGGCGCGGCGCAGGCAAGCAGGCATGTGGGCATGTGAGGCTGGTTGCGCGGGCGAGTGCACTGGCGTGGGTAAGACGGGAGGGGCGCCCGGGAGGGCGGTCGCATGGTTTATAAGGAGAAGAGGCGAGACGAAGCGAGGGTGGGGGTCGTCGGTAGGAACAACATCACCTTTTCTCACATGGTAGCATCCCTCTGGGTCGGGCCGTGGTGTTGTCTTCCTCGTGTCGCCGACGCGCGGGGTGCGTGTGGGGGCTGACATCCCGGGTCCTGCTTCCCTGACGGGGGGCTGGGGCCTGGAAGGAGGCGGGTGTCCTCGGGTGGTGCGCGGAGGCGGTTGTCCTCGGGTGGTGCGCGGAGGCGGGTGTCCTCGGGTGGTGCGCGGAGGCGGGTGTCCTCGGGTGGTGCGCGGAGGCGGGTGTCCTCGGGCGGTGCGCGGAGGCGGGTGTCCTCGGGTGGTGCGCGGCGGCGGGTGTCTTCGGGTGGTGCGCGGCGGCGGGTGCCCTCCCGCGGCGGTCTGGCTCTGCCGGGGACTGGCGACGGCGCCGCCGCGCGACCCACCGTCACGACGACGGGCTCAGACGGCACCGCGGCGCCCTCGCTCGCTGACGAGAGCGACCGCGGTTCCTCTTTGGGCGATCTCGAGACGGGCGTGGCGTCGCACCCGGCGTCGGCGGCCTGCTCGGAGACGGCGGCGGCGGACTCGGGCTTGGCCCCAACTGCGGCGCGGGGCGGTCTTTGGCCCGCAATGCCTGACATGGAGGCCCTGGCGGCGGCGGCGGCCGCCGCCTCGCAGCCCCAGACGCGGGTGCCCCAGTTTGCGGGCCCGTCGGGCTTCCGCCTGTGGAAGGCAGAGCTGGACCTGTGGCTGCTGGTCACATCCGTGCCCAAGACCAAGCGGGCGTTGGTGATGCTCGGCGCGCTCTCTGGCGTTGCCAAACGGCTCGCCATCACCATGCCCAAGGACGATTTCATCTCGGAGGACGGGGCGGACAAGCTTCTTGCCCTTCTTTCCACCCGCTTTGGTGGCCAGACGGGTGCGAAGAGCATGGCCGCGTACAACGGGCTGCACCGATGCATCCGGCGCGGCCAGCCGATGGAGGAGTACCTGGTCATGTTTGACGAGGCCGCCCTTCGTTGCGAGGACGAGGGCTGCCCGATCAACGACGCGACCAAGGCGCACATCGTGCTCAGCCAGGCCAACCTGACGGACAGCGAACAGGCCCTTGCCATGACAATGGCCAACAAGGGCACTGCTGACGCCGTGACGTACGAGGACATGACGAGTTCGCTGTTGATGCTGTTCGGCGACAAGGTCAAGTCGGGCAACGTCGCCCTCGTCGCGCAGCCGGCTCCCGGCCGCATGCCGCGTCCCCCGCGGCGTGTCCCGGGGGGGGGGCACGCCGCGCCGGCGGGTGCGTCGCGGTGCTGGTACTGCAACAAGGAGGGGCATGTCCGCAATGACTGCGAGCTCAAGGCCAAGCACCTGCGTGAACGCGGGGCGCCGGACGGCGCTGGGAAGGACGCGGGCGGCAAAGCGGAGGAGGTGATCCACATGGTTGTCCTTGCCGGCACCTCGGGCTCCTCCTGGTTGACCCCCGTCGGCGAGGCAATCCTGGACCCAGGCGCCACGGCCACGGTCGCGGGCTCTGACTGGGTGGGGTCGTTCGTGGCGGCCCTGCCGGCGTCCGAGCAGGCCTGCGTGCTGCGCACCCCTGTCGACACGCGCCTCAAGTTTGGCGCCGGGCCCGACATCGCGGCCGTCGAGCAGGTTGTCCTGCCAATCCGCTTGGGGGTCGGCCGCTTCCTCGTTCGGGTGCTGGTCGTTCCCGGCGGCCTGCCACTGCTCGTGAGCCGACCAACGTTGACCTCCCTGGGCGCCAACATGGACTTTGTGCAGCACACCCTGCACATGCAGGACGAGGTGGTCCCGCTGCCTCTCTCGGACGTCGGTCACTACGTCATCAATGCCCTGGGCACTTTCCCCCCTGGCACCGTCAGCCCCCGTGCCCTGGTGACGCGGGCCGTCCTTCCGCCCTTGCCATCGGTCGGGGAAGACGGGGTGCCGCCCCGCGCGGTCAGCCGCCTCGTCGGGGCGGGCCCCGCGACGGCGGGTACCACGGCCGCGGGGGTGGCGCCGACGGCGGGCACGGCGGCCGCTGTCGTACCTTCGCAGGCTCCAGGTCGTGCGCCGGCGGTCCCTCGTGCCGGGGGCCTTCCTACGCTGGCGGCCGAATGCCGCAAGCTACACATCCAGTACAGCCATGCATCGGCCGACCAAATCTGCGCCCTGCTGCGCAAACGGGGCGGGTGCGACCCGGCGGTCTTCGCGGCTGTGCGCGAATCGGTGGCGGAGTGCCGCGTGTGTCACGTGCAGCGAGGCCGGCCGGCCCACGCGGTGGTGTCGTTGCCGTCCACCTCCGCGTTCAACGAGGCCTTGGCGGCGGATCTCATGTTCCTCTCCGGGACCGGCGCGGTGCTGCATCTCATCGATGTGCACTCCCGGTTTTCCAAATGCACTCTGCTGGCCAACAAGTCCGCGCCAATTGTCGGCGACGCCCTGCTGGCGTGGCTAACGACCTTTGGCGCACCGCTACGTCTTTTGACGGACGGGGGCGGCGAGTTCGACAATGAACTCTGGCGGCTGATTTCGGATCGTTTTGGGATTTTCCTCTCGGCCACCTCTGCCCAAGCGCCGTGGAGCAACGGCATTGTGGAACGGCACAACGCCACCATCAAGACGGCCTACGGCAAACTGCTGGCCGACGAGCCGGGGACTTCGCCTCAGACGCTTCTTGATATGGTCTGCTTGGCCAAGAACTCCCTGCTCGTTCACGGCGCTGCGACACCGTACCAGCTGATGTGTGGCACGCAACCACGCCTGCCGTCTAATCTGGCCGATTCGCCGCCCTCCCGGTCGGGAGTGCGCGTGGAGGGGGATTCTAACCTGCAGGCGACTCTGCGGCTGCTTGGCGCGAGCCGCGTTGCGTTTATGCAAGCCGATGCGGACCAGTCCCTGCGCCGGGCGCTCAACCGCCAGACGCGCCCGACGGGCGACACGCAGTGGGCCCGAGACGCGGCCGTGTTCTACTGGCATGCGGGTGTCTCGGCGGCTGCCAGCGGGTACCGCGGTCCCGCGCGCGTCGGTGGCCAGGTTGGGCGTCAAGTTCTGCTGCGTCATGGCGCGCGGTGGATGACCCGCGACACGGGCAGCATCATCCCCGTTGACCCTCCGTCGGGGGCGGCCGCCGCGGCCGCTGGCGGGCCCTTGGCGCCGGAGCGCGCTCCTGACGCGGCGGCGTCCACGTCGGCGTCCGCGGCGGTCATCGACGACGACGATGACGACGATTCGGACGTACCTGACCTTGTGCTGGCGGATGACATCCCCGACCCGGAACCGATGTCGGCGGAGACGATGTGGGCGGGACTCAGCCTGGCGCTCGAGGCACTGCAGAGGGAGGCGGACGGCGGCGATGACCTCGACGTGCCTCCTTCTGCGGCCGACTCCGCCACGGCGGCCGGCGCACCGGTGGCGCCCGCTGCCGCTCCGTCCTTGTCGCCGCCCCCCGACGTGGACGCCGCCGCCTCTGGCCTTCGCCGTTCGGTGCGCCACCGCGCGCCGGTCGCCCGACTGGGCGACCCCTCTGACGGCGGTGACGGCATGGCCGACGCTGCCCTGCTCGCCACTATGGCGGATGGTCCTGTCGGTCTGCTCGGGTCGGGTGTGGCGCGCGGCGCGCGGGCGTCTTCTGTTGTGGCTTCGCCGGCACTCGTGCTCGCCGCGCACGCCGGCGCCGATACCATTTCGTCGGCGCTCCGGGTGGGGGAGACGCCCTCCATGGCGGTCCACCAGGTTTATGTGTCACGGTCGGAGCTGCGTCGCCGTCAAGAGGTGCCGCTGGCCCTGGCGGGACGCCGTTTCGACGTTGCCATGGCTGACGAGCTCCTCGCATGGAACTCTCGGGGTGTCTACACCGAGGAGGCGGCGGCCGGGCGTCACGTCATCTCGACTCGGTGGGTGCTCACCGAGAAGCCAGGGGAGTTGCCCCAGGACCCGCCCAAGCGCAAGGCCCGCCTGGTCATCCGCGGGTTCGAGGACCCGCATAAGGCGTCGGTCGTGAGCACGTCCCCAACTGTGGGGCGCGCCTCCCTGCGCGTCCTTCTCGCCACGATGGCCGTGCGGGGCTGGGTCCCACGGACTGTCGACGTGCGTACGGCATTCCTTCAAGGCTTGCCGCTCGACCGGGTGGCGCCCGTCTACGTGCAACCTCCTCCACAGGCGCGGGCTCCCCCTGGTACCGCGTGGCGCTTGCGCAAGTGCGCCTACGGCCTCACCGACGCTCCCCGGCGCTGGTACGAGGCGGTGCTCAGCCTGATGATCAGCCTCGGCTACGTCCGGGTAGAGACGGACCACGGGCTCTTTGTGCTCGTCCTGTCGGGCGTGCTGGTGTTTTCGGTTGCGGTACACGTCGACGACTTCAAGTACGGCGGCGTCGCCCAGCAGGTGGCACGTTTTGAGGCGGCGCTCCGCGGGGCGTTTGACGTTGGCCCGGTACACGTCGGAAACTTGACCTTTACGGGGCTGCGCATCACCTCCGACACAGACGAGTCTTCCGGACAGGTGGTGATCGCGGCGGACCAAGACCACTATCTCGAGTCCATCGAGCAGATTGACATCACGGCGGAGCGCGCGGCCAGCCGCTCGGTCGCCGTCTCCACGTCGGAGCTCACGTCGTACCGCCGGGCCGTGGGCGCTCTGCTGTGGGCCTCGGGGCAGACGCAGCCGTTCATGGCGTGTCACTCATCTCTCCTCGCCCGCCGCTTCCACCAGGCCGTCGTGAACGACCTGCTGGCGGTCAACCGCGTGGTGCGCGCGGCGCGGGCGTCGCGCGGGCTCCCCCTGCTCTTTACGGCGGTCGCGACGCCGCACCGCATCGTTCTGTTCACGGACGCTTCCAGCATCACTGCCTCGTCGGCGTCGGCGCAGACGGGCTACCTCGTCTTCCTGGCGGCCGACGTGCCGGTGCGGGGCTCCTTGTCGCCCGACACCCCGCTGGTGCTCCTCGCCTGGGGATCTCACAGGCAACGCCGGGTGACGCATAGCTCGTTTGCTGCCGAGACCTACGCGCTGCTCGACGGCATGCGCGCCGCGATTGAGGTGGCCTGTGTGCTGGCCCATCTCACGCATGGCGTTGACTCTGCTCTGGCCCCCATTGATGCCGTCACCGACTCTCTGTCGCTCTTCAACACGATGTCGGCGGCCGGCGTGGTCAAGCCGAAGGAGGTCAACGCGGGCGTCGCTGCTCTCCGGGAGATGTACTCCGCCGGCTCGATGGCGTCGCTCACCTGGGTGCCTGCCGACGCCCAACTGGCCGACTCATTGACCAAGCCGTCGTCCTCCGCGTCGCTGCGCGCGACACTGCGGACGGGCTGCTATGGCATCAATCCGACGGGGGCCATGACCAAGACGTTTGAGACGGACCGCACCGAGCGCGACATTGCGACCGGCACCTCGTCGCTCAACTAGACGCCCCTGCTCCTCCTTCCCAAGCCGCACCATGTATTGTTAATGAGGGTCAGTGTGAACTGGCCCGCCGGGGTGCTACTTCCGGCGGTGTCGGCAAGGGTGGGCGAGCGGTGCCGCCGCGATGACGCGACGCCTGACGTGGCGACGCGTCAACCGCGGCAGCGCCCGATGCGGTGGCGGCGCGGCAGCCGCGTTGGCGCACGGTGCAATTCGACCGGGCGGCCCGTGGCGGAATTTGGCTGAGCCGCTCGACCGTGGGTCGGCGGCGGCACGGGCGAGCGGCGCCCGTGCGGTAGCACGTCCCGCGGGGCGTCACGCGCTGATGGCGGGTCACGGCGCTGGTGGGCGTGGCGCAGACGGGCGGCTGTCTTAGTGCCTACTGGACAGGTGCAGCGCGGGCATGGCGCAGGCGGGTGACTCGGCCTTGGTGCCTGCGGGACGGGCGCGGCGCAGGCAAGCAGGCATGTGGGCATGTGAGGCTGGTTGCGCGGGCGAGTGCACTGGCGTGGGTAAGACGGGAGGGGCGCCCGGGAGGGCGGTCGCATGGTTTATAAGGAGAAGAGGCGAGACGAAGCGAGGGTGGGGGTCGTCGGTAGGAACAACATCACCTTTTCTCACAGTGGGGAGGGGGCGGAACACAGCGGAGCGGGGCGGGCAGACGTGCGTGGGGTGCTTGGCGAAAAACGTAGCGGCGTGGATGGCGGCCGCCGGGAGTGAAACGCCAACAATAGGAGCTGGTGCAGAACGAGTGCAACGCAGGGTGGCGGGTGCCGCTGGTGCGGACGTGGGCACGCGCGCGCGGTTGTCATAGGGACACGTGCCGCTGCGCGGAACCATCAGTGCTGGCCATTGAGGGGCAGGGAAGGTCCCCACCGGGACGCAGGGTGGCCGGGCAGGGGATTTTCCCGGCGGCTCGTCGCTCCCGCCGCAGCGGCGGCGGGTGGCCGCCCGACACAGCGACCCATAGAAGTGAGAGGACTCCAAGCGGTGGGCGCCATGAGAAGTCCAAACACAGTTGATGCAGGACCCTCCGGACCCCGCTGTGTCCCCCGCCCCCCCCCCCCCCCCCCCCCCCGCTTCACTTTTCTCTGCCCATCCTCGCATCTGTTTCTCTCTGACCCTTCGGCGATCTTCGTCCAGTTTGGTGCTCCCGGCACTGCGCTTTGCCCTCACTACTTGCGCACATGTGCATTCCCGGAGGCGCTGGTCACAACCCTACTGAAAAGCGGGGTAGTGGCGGGAACTGAGCTGGCGCGGGCATGCTGCCTCCTCCAGGGGCTTGCCATAGGTACTTTCTCTCTCTCTGGGGCGAAGCGTAGCCCAACACCTTCTTGGAGACGGCCCTCCCCACCCGCCATGGACCTCCTGGGTGTGGAAAACGTTGATGCTCCCTGGCTTCCCGAGGAAATTTGACCAAGAGTTAAAGCTCCAGCTGCTAGCCCAAGACTAAACGGGCACCGCTGATCCCATTTCTGCCGTCAGAATCGGGTTGCGTTGAGCGATTTCCTCAGCACAGCCCAGCCAAAACCAGGATCAATTGATCCTTGTAGGATCATTTGATCCAGATGGTAGAATAGACACTAGCATAACTGTAGTTTGGAAGAACATCGTGGGGAAACGAGACAAGTACACTCGCGAATATGTGTACTTTGGCCATTTCACTTCCGTCTGAAATGCGACGCGTAGTACTGGCTAGTACGCGCAAGTACAGTGCTACACTCCCCCGACGATGAAGGGTCTCCCTGGGCGAGAATCCGTCCATGACCATGCCCGCGATGAGGCCGACTCGGCTCCTGTCCCCGGCCTTTTTCTGATGGTGGCGCTCTGTGGGGTGCAATGACGGGAGGGCAGGATGGCGGCGTTACAGTACTCGACATATCCTGTGATGCATTCTGTCTCTGCTCCGCGTGGCCGTGATTCTCCTTGCTGAGGGCATTGCGGGGCGTGGCTCCTGGGAGTGCTCCTTGCGATTATGGTCTTCGCGGGGTGGTGTGCTGGTGCTCGAGTCCCTATGGCAGTTTGGTGCATTTGGGGACTCTCGGCAGCGCTGATGGTGCAGCCTGCTGTTGTGGTTCCCGTGTACGGGAGCTCGGCCGCCCTGCTCTTCAGCTGCAGCTGGCGACGCAACGCCCGAGCTGACGGCGCCATCCTCCTTTCGGCGGCATCGTCTCTGCGCTGAGTGCAGCCGGCCCTTCTGTGAGTGAGCTCCTTCTCAAAACTGTACCATGCGGCGGTCGACGCGGCTGGCTAAGTCGCGACCTCGCGTCGTGCGCTTCCAGGATGCGACGGTGAGCGGCGGCGGCGGCGGCGGCGGCGGCGGCGGCGGCGGCGGCGGCGGCGGCGGCGGCGGCAGCGGCGGCGGCGATGGCAACCATCGCACCGCGGGTTTGGCCGCTGGGAAATGCATTTCCAGCCGTCTGTCGGTGGGGCACACGTCTGTGAGCAGCCCGTCCAACCCGGCAGCCTGTCCCCGGGAGACGATACTCGAGCGCATCCGGCTGGCTGCCGGCAGCAAGGGAGTCGGGCTGCTGTGCTCGTCGGAGGTCGAGGAGGGAGATGTGGACCGTTTTGCTCATGACTACCTCTCATCTATCAAGCTGTACGTGGCATGCATTTGCATACTGTCTTGGCACGATTGTGCATCCACGATATGCATTTTCTCTGTCTCTTCTTCTGCAGAATTAGCCTCTGCGTCCGTCGCTCACAAGCTGACGGTTGGTGGACGATGAATGGGTCTGTTCTTGGTGTCGCCTGACGTCTTGTCATGCTTGTGTCTACCGTCTTCTCGATGGGCTGATGGTTTGCTGTGTTTGCAGGGCCCGTTTTGGCGTGACGGACCTGCTGCGACGCAAGTATGGTGATGGTGTACTCCCCGCGCGCATGGAGCGGCGTCGTCAGCCGTTGCGCCAGCTGCTGGCGACAGAGCTCTACGGATGCAAAGCCATTTCCCTCGCCGCCTTGCCGCCACCCATTCCACCCGACGTACTCGTCGGCCGCGCCCTCCAGACAGGGACGGCGGAGAGCTCCTTCGCGGAGCCCCCAACGGCCCCCTCGATGCCCACACCTACATGCCGAGATGTGACCTTTGCTGCCTCTCTTGCGGGTGAGGCGGTGGTTCCCACGGGCTGGAGTGTGGCTGGCGCTGGCCCTGACCCGCCAGTGGCCGCTGAGCGGGCGGTGGTATGGCCACGCTCCCGGTCGCCGGGGTTATCTGCTACCGTACATCAGCAGTTCCGGGCCCTGGGTGGTGGCGAGCACGCCCCCTCGTCTTCCTCGCGCGGCGTGGTGGCGGCTGGTGCGGACCTGGCGGTGCTCCATCCGTGCCATCGGCCAGACTTTGTGGCGGTTGAACTGGTAGAGGCTGCGTCTCTCTTTCATGGCCCTGCCGCTGGTGACCCCGGCCTCTGTTGTGAGTTGTCGGACCAGGCCTTGCCGCTCCGTCGTTTGATCGGTCGTGAGCCAGCCTTTCCGCTGGGTCCTGGCATGGCGGCAGTTGAAGCCGCTTTCGGACCAGTGCAGCCCCGTTCGATGCTAGCTGCTGGTGGCCAGGTGTGTGCGGACGTTTCACGGCTGGCCCAGCGCACGTCCTTGGCGTTTTGGGAGACAGATGCTGTTGCCCAAGCCAAGAAGTTGCTGGTCACCGCATCAGGCGGGGCAGCCGGCTGTGTCCGTGGTGCGGATGGCGAGCGCAAGGTGGAGCCCTCTATTGTGTGCGCTGAGCACCAGCCAGTGCCAAGCGCGTTGTTGACCATCGACTGCCCGGTTCTCACCTCCTTCCTGGCCGTTCCCAACGTCACCGTGTCCGTGTCCAAGTGCACGAGCTTGCCCTGCCCGCGCGCCGCTGCCCAAGCAGCGCTGCGCGCGCTCGATGCTGGGGGACCCGCAACCAACGGCATGTGGGCGAGGCGTCTCTTTGAGGACACATCGGCGCTGCCGTGGCGTTGGCACTGGGACCAGACCAGCGTAGTGATTGGGGCGCCACCCGCGTGGACGCTGGACGAGGCGGCTGACCGCACCCTGGAGGCGTCTGTCCACAATGGAGCGCAAGGGCTGACCGTGACGCGGGCACTGCCCGACTTACGTCGCCACGTCGAATCCCTGTGGAGGGCTTGCGCTGCCCCAACAGCGCGGTACCAGCGCGGCGAGGAGGCTGCGCTGTTGCACTCGTTTTCTCAAGTGCTGGTTGTGCCGCAGCTTAACGGCCATGCGCGTGACGCTTGCCGGGCGTGGGAAGACCCTGCACGGGCGCTGGAGAACACGATGTGCTCCTATGACACGCTGCAGCAGCCGGCCAACGTCATGGCGGGACCCGTTGAGGCCCGTCGGTCTGGTCGGCCAAGGCAGCGGGGCTTGGGCGCGGTGAGTCAGGGCGGGTCCGGCGCGCCCCCTGACGCCACGGGGGCGGTTGCCGTGCGCCACTCGGCTTCGGTGCTCGCATCATCTATCTGTGCCGGGGCTCTTGGAGACGCGTCCGGCGAGCTTGCTGCTGCCGAGTTACGCCCGGAGCATGCACGCCCCGCCCCGTTCGCGTCTTCCACACCGTCTGTGTCACCTACCCGGCCGTTGGTGCCGGTTGATGAGCCGCTGGTGCCTGCTGGGGAGTGGCGGGTGCCTGCCGCTGAGCGGCGGGTGCCTGCTGCTGAGCGGCCGGTGCGTGGTGGGGAGCGACTGGTGCCTGCTGGGGAGCGACTGGTGCCTGCTGGGGAGCGACTGGTGCTTGGTGGGGAGGTTGCTTTTTCGGAAGCTGATTCAAGCACGTTGGTCCCGACGGACGGGAGTGGCTCACGCGGTCGTGTTACGCCGGCGTCTGGCTCATCCTCGGGCGAACGCGGTGGCAGTCGTCTTGCTGACGTACCCTACCAGGTGGCTGCTCTCGACAGGATCCTCTCCCGCAAGCCACGGCCGTTGCGCGTCCTTCGCAACCCGCAGCAGCTCAACGTGACCAAGACACAGCTGGACTCCGCCGCTCAGCTGCTAGGGCGCTCGACTGTCCTAGTGCTGCCGCCGCCCATGCAACCGCTGTCGCTCACCTGTTTACTTGCGGAAACGTACCTTGTTACCACGGGCTTCGATCACCGGTGCCTGTGGCTGTCTTCTGCGAGCACTGCGAGCCTCACCAACGCCTTTGAGTTTCATCAGCTGGCTCTCCCCGATCATCACCTGGTGCTTCTCGACGCGGAGCCGCGGGCGTCTGCCAAAGCTGCTGCCGCTGCGGCCCGGTTTGTGTTTGCATCAGTGTCCGCGGCTCGCGCGATGCTTGTCGACCACGCTCTTTTCTCCTTTGTGGTCTTTGACTGTGGCGCCAGCGACTTCCAGGCCAAGGAGCTTGCTGACCTTGTCGCTCTGCAGCCGCAGCTCCGGTTGGTACCGTCAACGGCGTTGCTGGTGGTGGAGGATGCTGTGAGCCCCCTTGGTGTGGCTGTCCGTGACGTACAAAGGGTGGCTGCGGTAGTCAACGCAGCGCAGTGCGGCGTGACGTCGGCGCTGGTGCGTCGGTCGACGGACGTGGATGTCCAAGGGGTCATCCGGTCCTCCGTGAACGACTATGTAGAGCCATCCATGCCTGTGACGGCCACTCTTCGGTTGCTGGACGCTGCCGCAGGCCCCCTTATCCGCCCGCTATGGCTCCGCCGCCACCCAGTCGTGTGTGCGTCGGGTGACCAACCGGTGCGGGACGGGCTGTCGCTGCCGCCAGCCCAAGACTTGGCACCAAGGCTTCGCGACCTCGTGACGGACAACCTGTCAAGGGCAGTCGTTCAGATGCAGGAGGAGTTTGTAGCGGCTGCGGGTCCTGTGCAGACGACGCTGATGGGTCGGGGCTCTCTGTCAGATCTCAAGGTGTTGACGACGCTACATGTGTTGCGCTGTGCGCGGGACCATGCGCTTTTGCATGGTGTCGATACCTGTTTGCAGTTCCTGCAAGAGGCCCAGGCCCACTACGAAGGGCAGGTGCAAAGCCTCGGCCCCTGGTGCCAGCGCATTGAGGAGGAGATGTGGGACGCCGGGGCTGGCCAACCGTCGGTGACGGCCGCACTGCAGCAGATTGTGGCCAGCGAGAGTGGGAGCATCCTGATTGTGACAGGGCCGCGGGACCTCGTTACCATCTCGGCTGCTTTTCCAAACGTGCGGCGGCTGAATGAGGTCGGTCTCGCGGAGTCGGCGTCTCCACGGTTGTCGTCGAGCGAGTCGTCGTCTACTGCAGATGTGCTGGTGGCAGACCATGACGACCTGGCGGCCGTGTCCGACGCGATCTACCCGCGGCTTGCTCTTGTGGTGCTGGTCTCCACCACGCCGCCCGTCGCGCTGTTGCAATTCATCAACGCCGGGGCGGTGCGCTGCCGGTTTGTGCGGATGAGCGAGGCCGCTGTCGCAGCGCAGCTGGAGGAGGAGCGAGTCGCTTCCCGCTTTGATGTTGCCCTTCAGCGCTGCAGCGGTTCTGTCAGCGCCAGCGCCGGGGCCCCACCTGACCTCGTACCGCTTGCGTCTCTGTGTGACACGCCAACCCCGAGCGTCATCCGTCTGCCGAGTCGGTTCTGCGAGAACCACTCGCCGCCGCAGCTGGCTGCTGTGCTTGCTTCCCAGCTGCCACCTCCACCGTGTGCCGGCTTGGTGGTGACGCTGGAGGTCGGGCCGGCATTTCTTGTCAGCTTCTCTACGGCGGTCTCGCACCTGACGGCGTCCATCGTGTCCTCGTCGCGACTGTGCTCGCGCGTGTCGCTCACTGTCACTTTCCCGGCGGGTGCGGATCTGTCGACGCCGACCAAGTTGACGGGGCCTCCGCTGCCCGGCTCCCGACGTGGCCCCGGCGGGGACTCCAGTGGTTCGTCGTCTTCTGGACGTAGTAGGCTTGCGGGCGTACCGCTGGGCGGTCGCGGTCGCGGCCGCGGTCGTGGAGGTGGGAGCAGCCGTCCACTGCACGGGCGACACTCGGCGTCTGCGCCTCCCAAGCGGCGCTACTCGGTCGGCGGCTCTGCGTTCCCGGACAGTCACCAGATGCGGCTGCTCGTCACGCGTCGGGTGTAGGGAGCCTGTGGAGGTATGATGGGTGACTGGGAGCTGGCACGTGAGGGGCGCAACCTGGCCGTGGCCGCTGGTCGACTGATGGACGCTGATGATCGCGTCCGTGACACACCGGATTGTTGCTGGTGCTTCTTGAGCAGAGGTGCAGCCGTCGCTGACACGCTTCTCTGCTCTGCCTGGGCCTTCACGCTGCATGAAGCAGAAGAGGACATAGCCCCGTGTTGCCGAGCTGCACGTTTCGCGTTCTTCGTTCTTTCCCCGTTTGAGTTGCGTGCCTTCATGAGAGTCTGCTACAAGGCACCAGCGGCCGGACTAGTCTTGCGGAACACTGTGAAAAGTGCTCTGGCGACGTCCAACCGTCACCGGTTGCTCGTAGCAGTAGTGGTGGCGGCTTGAGTGCGTGACTTGTTCTTTTCTTCGTTGACGCTTCCCTGTCAGTCAATTTAGTTGTCGAATTGGCTTACGGTTGTGACGCAGGTACTGAACACACCGTGATGTAAATTTTAGGGTGCGACTCGTCACAATAGTTCGTAAACTTTGCGTTTGCTGTTGGCGGAAAATGCTGGATGAGGCCTGCCGTCTGAAGAGACGAGGCCCTGTGCAGTAGTCCCAAAACCGTTGTGCCACGCAAGGGCGTTCTTGGCCGGCATCAGCGCCACAAGGCTTGTGGTGAGCAGCTACAATTTACAATAACCTTCGAGTTACCCACAGGTTCTTGCAGATTAACGAATGCTGGGTGGACCCACGCAGTGCCGGTCGTACTGTTCGATATCCCATGCAAGACTCTGCTATCAGTCTTGTGCTCAGCCAATAAGCGGAGTGGAGACTGTTCTTTCGGCTGGCCAGCCAGAGGCTCTTTTCCGGGAGACAGTGTGCTCATTGGTTCGAGGTCCGTAGCGCTCCGCGTGCTTACTGTACGGAGATTGTATCCTTCAGTTCGCGAGAGCTGCGAGTTCTTGCGGAACGTATAAATAACCCTAACCCAGACCAGAAGTCAAAGGTTTGCACCCAGAAGCCGCCCTCGCGGTCATCCAAGGCGGGTTTGACTTGCTCCTGTGGGTCCCGCCCCGTCCAACATCGTCTTTGAATGGCACTACGGTTTTGGTACTACTGCGCTGCTATTTGACCGACGTGGGAACAGATGGCCATTCCTTTTTTCTGCTTCCCCGCGCCTCAACGCCGACGCATCTTCTTGCCTCCCCGCCGCCCCACCGCCGCACCCCGCCGTTTGCCGCCCGCTTTGCCGCCGCGCACCCCCCCGCGAGGCCGGTCGCCCCCTTGTGGCGCGCCGCGACTCGGCGCGTCGTCACCGAGCATGCCCGCGTCTGGGTCTGCCGCCAGGCGCGCGAGCACGTCCCCATACTCGGCGGCCGGCGCAAAGGCCGAAACGGACCCCTTTGGCTTCTTGCCTCCGCGGCCGCCCTTGGCCGCCCCGCCGCGGCGGGCACCGCCCCCGGCGCCCCCGCCGCTGTCCTCGCTGTCAAGGTCCATCGCCGCCCCGCCGCCGCCGTCGTCGTCGTCATCGTCCGAACCCCAGCCGCCGTCTGGCCCGCTGTCGGGGCCGCTCGGGTCGTCGCTCCCCGACGCGTCGCCGTCACCAAACGCTTCCCGAAACGCTGCCGCCTCAGCCGCCTCGTCGTCGCTGTCGCCGAGGCCGTCCGAGCCGTCGTCGTCGCCGTCGCTGTCGCCCCCCCCCCCCGACGCAGCAGATCCGTACTTGGCCCGCATCTCCCGTTGGAGCACCTCGTCAAACGCAGCGTCCAGGTCGGCCTCCTCGTCCAGCGCATCGCCGTCGGCCAGCGGGTCCGCCGCCGCGTCGTCGCCGCCGCCGCCGCCGTCGGGAGCGGCGGGGTCGGCCGGCCGCACGACGCGCGAAAAAAAGGCGTCGTCCTCGCGCCCCCCGCCCGCCGCCAGCAGGCGTGCAAACTCGTCAGTGCCGACGCGCGGGCGCGCTGCCGCGTGTGCCGCAGCCGCCGCTGCACGGCGGCCGAGCGCCGCCGCGTGCGCGGCTTTGGGCTTTTTGCCGACAAAGCGGTCGAGGAAGGCGGCGATGGTGAAATCGGCGAGCGCGTCGCCGCCGTACACGGGGCCCGCCGACGACGCCTCGTCACCGCCGAGGAGGGCTTCCGCAAAGCGGCGGACGCTTGGGTGCGCGTGCGCCGAGAGGACGGTCAGCTCCCACAGCGCCGACGTTTCGGCGCCCGCGTACTCGGGTGACCGCTTCTTGGGGTCGTACGCGGTCGCCCGGGAGGGCAGCGGCTTGCCGTCCGCTCCAGCAGCCCCGTCCACCCCAGGAAGCGCCATAATCGTGGCATCCCCGCCGCTGCCCCCTGCTCGTGTCCCGGCCGACGCGGCCCCGTCGCGGTCAGCGTCGCGGTACACCTCCACGCCATCGCTGTCGCTGTCGTCGACCGACACGGCAGCGGACGAAGCGGCGGCCGCGGCGCCGTCGGCGTCGGCTTTCCGGTCAGCATCGACGTACACCTCGTCCACCCCCCCGTCACCGTCCATCGCGGCGGGCTCCTCGGGCAAAACAACCATCGATCGGAGGAGGGCGGCGACCTTGGCCGCGGTCCGACGGCGACCACGCTCCCCCGACGGGGCGCCCCCGCGACCGCCCCGCCCGCCCCGCCCGCCTCGCCCGCCACGGCCGCCGCGGCCGCCCCTCCCCCCCCTTCCGGCGGCGGCGCCGTGGTCCTCCCGCCGCCCCGCGGGCCCCTGCACGACGGACGAAGTGTCCTCCCCCGTCGCAGCCGCGATGATGACCAGCAGCGCCGCCGCCGCCAGGTGCGCCGGCGCATGAACGGCCATTGTCAGCAGGCGTTTGGCAAAGGCAGCCAGGCGCGCCTCGCTGTCGTCTGCCCGCATCGTCGCCAGCAGCACGCCGAGGAAGCGCGCCTGCACCCGCGGGCGGGCGGCGAGCAGCGCAGGTGACCCCACCTGCGCGTACAGGGCGCGGTGGAAGCGCACCGACGAGGCCGGGGAGGCAGCCGTAACGACGCGCAGCAGCGCGAGCGCGTGCGTCGCCGCCCGGAAGGAGCGCGCGTGGGCGACCGAAAAGAGCGCGTCGAGTTGGGGCGCAAAGAGGGTGGCTGCCCCGCCGGCGCCCGCGCCAGCGTCGCCGCCCGACGCGGCCTTGCCCCCCGCCCCGCCGCCGGCCGTGTACGGAAAGGCGCGGTTGGTGGCGGCGAGCAGGGCGCCCATGAGGCGGCTCTCCTTGCGCTCCTCCGTCGGGGCCGCCAGGGCGGCGCCCCCCCCGCGGCCGCCCTTTTCGGCCACCTCGGCGGCCTTGCGGTGGCGCTCCCGCTTCATCCGCCGCTTCTTCTTGGCCGCCACCGCGTCGTCGGCCGGCTCCGTCAGCCGCCCCGCCTCCCGGTCGACGGCGTCGCGGGCGAGGCAGTCGGCAAAACACTCCATGTAGAGAGCGACGAGGGAGCGCGACAGCGCCACATCCCGCCCCCGCACAAAGCGGGTGTTGCCGAGCAGCAGCACCGCAAAGTATTGGGTGCGGACAGACACGCCCGGGCGGCGGGCGAGGCGCGCCAGCTCCGACGCGACCACCGGCGCCATGGCCTCGTGGGCACCCATGAGCCGTGCCAGCGCGTGGGAGGCGCCAGCGGCGACGGCGCGCTCCGGGTCGCCGAGCTTGTTGGTGAGCAACGCGAGGAGGGCGGATTCCGCTTCGGGGCGCGCGCTCAGCAGCTGCAGGGCAACGTGGATGGCGTGCCTCCGCGTGTGCGCCACGCTCGCGTGGGAGGCGACGGAGAGGGAGGATACGAGCTGCGCGTAGATGTCTTTGAGCGCCGCCTCAAAATGCGCGTACACGAGGTGGCGCTTGGTCAGGCCCGCCTCGGCGGCGGCGTCCCCCGCTTCAGCGGCGTCCCCCCCCCGCCCACCGGGCGGGGGCCCAAAGCGGAGCCCCTCAAACGGCCGCAACCGCCGGTCGGGCGGCAGCAGGTCGTGGACAAACAGGTCCGCCGCCGCGTCCAGGGCGGTCGTCATGGACGCGTGGGAGGCTTGCACCTTGGCGGCGGCGGTGACCAGGGAGCGGATGTCGTCCAGCCGGTGCACGGGGGATTGTTGTACGCGCAGGGCGCGGGCGGCGATGCGGTCACGCGCCGTGCCGCCAGAGGCGGCGGCTTCCAGCAGCTGCCGGCGGGCGCGGGAGGAGCCGACCACGGATGCCAGCCGCGCCTCGTGGGCGGCCGTGGCCGCGGCGTGCGCCTCGGCGGCGGCGGCGGCCCAGACAGAGGGGGAAGAAGAGACGGCCCCACCGCGGGCCTTGGCGGCGGCCGGCCACGCGGGCGCGCACTCGTACCAGCGGCCGCCCGTAAAGTCGGCGTCGTCAAACACCTCGCCGGGGACGGCGGACAGGGGGACGTCCACCATCGTGGGCAAGGGGGGGGGGGAGGGGGAGCTCGGGCAGGGGAGGGGGAGGGAGCGACCAGCCGTGGCGACAGACGTAGGGGCAGAGGAAGAGGCCGATGAAGGCCGCACAAGCCGAGGTGCGGGCAGAGGTGCGCCGCAGAGACGGGCGAAAGCCGAGCAAGACCGCGGACGACCGTCGTCGCTCCGAGCGGCGCCGCCGACGCATAAAGGAAACCCTGCAATCTCTTGGCAGGTTGGGGTCATCGGCCTCCACGGGCTGCATTGGACGCCATTCCAGGCCCTACGGGCCTGTTGGCACGCCTGCCCAACGTGCCAGTCGACCGTGCCAAAATTTCATCCAATCACAACAAGAAGATTCCATCATTCCAGGACTTCAAAGCACAGCCCGGGAAGTGCCAGGGGGCCTTTCCCCGACGACACATCTGGTGGCCTGATCACGATTGCGGTGACGAATAAGCCAGAACATGTGACGACGAACACATCGGTCACGAACTGCACTGCCGACAAAACCGGAGAGGCCCAGAAAGCTTACATGAGTGCTGAGAGCCAATCCGCATCCCATGATTGAAGCGGACCAGGCAGGTAGCGGACCAATAAAAAAACTATTTTGACGAAGACATCACCACGTAAAGCTCGCAGAGCACGCATGCATGAAAAAATGGCGGTTGACACGACCTGTATTCTTTCCTCAGATGCGCACGTCCCAGCCAGACATCTATTGCAAGCGCAACTAAGAGCGCCACGTGAATGAACTCTGACAGCCAGACAACGACATGCCACCTTCACGTTGATGGCCTGGCGAGAACCGTGCCCGCCTGTTTCCACGGTTCGTGACAGGGGAGCCACTGGGCGCCCCGTTTTTGCGGCCGGCGCGGTCCTCTGCATTGGGTTGGGCGTGCTGGGGCCCCTGATTTGACCACGCATACAGTGGCAGAGGCCATCAGCGATGAGCGACAACCGCAAATTTGACCAGCCCTGTGCATTGGCCCCCCGTTCGTGGGGGCTGCTGGTCAAATGTCCGCGCGGTGGACCGCCCCACTTGCTGGGGGACCGCTGTGGCCGCCAGATTCCACGGTTCGTGACAGGGGAGCCACTGGGCGCCCCGCTTTTGCGGCCGGCGCGGTCCGCTGCATTGGGTTGGGCGTGCTGGGGCCCCTGATTTGACCACGCATACAGTGGCAGAGGCCATCAGCAATGAGCGACAACCGCAAATTTGACCAGCCCTGTGCATTGGCCCCCCGTTCGTGGGGACTGCTGGTCAAATGTCCGCGCGGTGGACCGCCCCACTTGCTGGGGGACCGCCATGGCCGCCAGATTCCACGGTTCGTGACAGGGGAGCCACTGGGCGCCCCGCTTTTGCGGCAGGCGCGGTCCGCTGCATTGGGTTGGGCGTGCTGGGGCCCCTGATTTGACCACGCATACAGTGGCAGAGGCCATCAGCGATGAGCGACAACCGCAAATTTGACCAGCCCTGTGCATTGGCCCCCCGTTCGTGGGGGCTGCTGGTCAAATGTCCGCGCGGTGGACCGCCCCACTTGCTGGGGGACCGCTGTGGCCGCCAGATTCCACGGTTCGTGACAGGGGAGCCACTGGGCGCCCCGCTT
>Ga0209093_1000359_pt1 | contig 24061 bp, 14 predicted proteins | sample SidtaG_4_FD_187450 | JGI IMG/M metagenome (GOLD analysis project Ga0209093, IMG submission 187450) | Marine algal microbial communities from Sidmouth, United Kingdom - Sidmouth_Male1 metaG (SPAdes) (version 2) | ecosystem: Host-associated > Algae > Red algae > Unclassified | place: Sidmouth...
GAAGCGGGGAGAGTACGGTAAGGTACTGTTTTGGAATTGGCATGTTGGAGGCGCAGTCAATGAGCGTGAATTAGAGTTTTCATAAGAACAATCTTTTTCCCAATGATAACATAGCTTTCTGACAGTTATTGATCGGACCCTTGCCCGCTGTGATGCGAGACACAGAAGCACGAGGCGCTAGCCGGCCCACGGGTACCTAGTACCGGTATATACCTGCGAAAGAACTGTGCCGTACCGTTTCGATCTGGATATCAATTACATAAGTTTTACAGCCGGTTTACAATATTTCTGTCGCAATGGATCGCGAACAAGAGCTACTGGCAGACCGCCACCCCGCCACGGACTCTGTCGTTCTGCCTGGTGACACGAGGGCGAAGCGCAACATGGACCCCTTCGCTATCCTGCGTGCGGCTGTCTTTGCTTCATCTGTAGCTGGTGCTGTAGAGGCTTGCCCTAGTGCCTTTGTCCCCCCATCACAATACAAACCCCGTCGTCTTTTTTTCCGATGTGCGCGCCGGCAATGGCAACCATTTCGAGCGCGCCGTGCGCATGCCTGAGGACGCGTTTCACGGTTTGGTGGGGGTTTTGGGTCCCCGCCTACCTCGCCGTAGTCTCTATACGGAGGTCCGCACGGCCCTGGGTCTGCGCTACTCGGGCGGCGAGAGTCAACATCTGGGCCGCATTCGGGGTCGCGAAGGGGAGGCTGCGCAGAGCGGACGAGGAGGCGGGTGGGGATCGTTGCGTCACGCTGAACTACATGCAGTGTCGCTCGTCTCGTGTGGGATGTGGGTTGCGTGCTGCTCTGGGCAGCGGCGTGTGTGGCCTTAAGCCAGAATGTTCCAGCGACAATTCGTCTGACAGTTGCCAGCGAGCAATTCCGAGCCCACCAGTTGTTAAATTCTGGACTCTGTGACGGTATACCGCGGTACAGACATACGCGGGGATCTCGCGTATGTCTATACCGGTATACCGTCATGGGACGGGCTCCGCCAATCAAATCAACGTTACGCCGGTATACCGTCACACGGTTTGCAACTGCGAACCGGCCTGAGCAAGAAATGAACATTGGCGTCACACACCGTCACACACACAATGAACGCAAGAACGTGTGTTGTCGGAATTCGAACTACCGACGTCCGCATCTCCAGGAAAGTGGCCGTCCCACTGCTCTGCACGCTGCGAATGAACTGACGTCCACGAGCAACAAATGAAGAAGATAAAGAGGCGGAACATGCAGTCTCTGTTACAAACCAGGTGCACCACCGTCCGCAGCGGTCCCTCCGCTCGCGGTCACACAGGCAGCTATTGGGTCACGGTCGTCTTTTTCTCCCGGCCAAGCTAGCCTTGGTCCGGTCACTAAAGTACTCCCAGAAGGAGGCGCCCGTCGCATTCGGCCCCTCCCCACGCACACACGCACAGCCCGCGCGTGTCTCTCGTCTGCCCGCGCGCCCACGACCCTCAGCTTGGCGTCCCCACGGTTGGTCTCCCGCCCGACAAAGCCCTCCAATGCAACCACGCGCAAGCACGCCAGCGTCGTCGGTCGTGGCGCCGCGTGGGACCCGCACACGCTGCCCGACACCCGAGGTTGTCAGTCCTGTCGGCAGGCTCCCCAGGGGAGGTCCTCCCCTGCCCCCATCCAGGTGAGGCAGGGGAGTCGGCCACGTCCGCGTAGTGCCACGTGTGGCCTACGCTCGTGCAGCCGCCAACGGGGGGCGCACCCACAGGGAGCCCCCCCTTGCTCTCAATTCAACACTCCTCCACGGGCGCCACCTGCACCGCGGTCTTGTCTCCCATCCCCATGCCCGCCACGCACTTGAGGAAACCAACCGTCCCAAGCGGCTTGGTCAGCGCGTCGGCCGTCTGCGCCCCCGTCGCCACGTACGTCACCTCGAGGGTGCCGTCGACGACGCGCTCACGCACAAAGTGGTGAGAGATGTCAATGTGCTTGGTTCTTGCGCTGCTCACAGGGTTGTGAATCATGGCCAGCGCCGACTGGTTTTCGCAGCGGATGTTCGCGGGAAGCATGCGCCCCGACAGGAAGCCGCACAGCCGGCGCAGCCATACCGCCTTCTTTGCCGCCACGGCGGACGCGATGTACTCCGCCTCAGTCGTGGAGGCCGCCACCGTAGGCTGCACCTTGCTGCCCCAAACAACGGCCCCCCCGTTGTAGATAAACACGAGGCCGGAGGTCGACCGCCGAGTGTCCACGTCGGCCGCAAAGTCCGCGTCGCAATAACCGTGCAGCACGCCGTCCTCCTGGTAGCAGATGCCCAGGGAGCTCGTCCCCTTCAGTTAACGGAGGACCACGCGCGCCGCGGCGAGGTGGTCCACGGTCGGTGCCGACACATACCGCGTCAATCGTCCGACCGCGTACGCGATGTCCGGCCTGGTCCCCGTGCACAGGTACAGGAGTGCGCCGACAAGCTCTTGGTACACCTTGGCGAGCTCCTCCGTGAGCAGAGTCCCTGCCTTCTGCAGCTTTACTCCAACGCCCATGGGCAGGCGCACAGGGTGGGCGTCTGCCATACCGTACCGCTCCAGCAGGGTCAGCACGTACTGACGCTGATGCACGCGCAGCACCTTGACCGCCTCGTCGCGGTCGATGTGTAGCCCCAGGAAGTACGCGGGGGCTCCAAGCTCACGGGCCTTGAATGCCTCGCTTATCACACGCAGGCCGCCCTTGGCCGCACGCGCGGATCGTCCCGCGACAAGGAGGTCGTCCACATACACGAGGATAAGGCATAGCGCCGCTCCCGCCCCCCCTACGAAGAGGCACGGATCCTCGTCGCGCGCCGTGAACCCGGCGCGTCCCAGCGTCTCCTTGAGTTTGTGGTGCCACGCCCGTGCTGCCTGTTTCAGGCCGTAGAGCGCCTTCTTCAGCTCGCACACCTTTCCAGGCGTCCCCCGCTCGTAGCCACGGGGTTGCGGAATGTAGATCTCCTCCTCAACGTCCCGGTTGAGGAACGCCGTGGCCACGTCCATCTGCTCCATCGCCAAGCCGCGGCTAGCACAAAACGCCAGAAAGACCCGCAGGGTTGAGTACCGCGCAACCGGTGCCCAGACCTCGAAGTAGTCGTCCATGTACGTTTGGGTGTCACCCCGGACGACGTACCGGCCTTTGTGTTTGGTCACCTCGCCGTCCGCCCCGCGCTTGCGCTCGCAGATCATCACCGTCTGGGTGAGCTTCTTGCCGCGAGGAAGGTCGACCAGCTCCCACGTCCCGTTCTCCAAGAGCGCGTCCACCTCCGCTTGGATGGCCGCGTCGAACAGGTCCCAATCAGGTGCCAACTTGGCATGGTCCATGCGCATCTTGTCCGGGTTGCCGCGCCCCTTCGCGGCCAACGCCCACGCCGTGACGGCCACGCTGCCGGACTGAAAACGGACGCGCAGCCGTGCCGACCGTCGCGCCGGGACCATGTTGACCACCGCGTCCTCGGTGTCGTCCGACCGTCGCGCCGGCTCCGTGTCGGCCACCGCATTCTCGGCGTCGCTGGCCTCGTCCTCGCTGCCGCGGCCACTGTCTGCATCCGATCCGTCCGTGTCCTCTGCGGGCGCCTGGGACGCATCGTCCGCGTGCGTCACACGTCGCGTCAGGCGACGCGCGGCCGCGACCGCGTCCTCCACGGGCCCGGGCGCCGGGTAGGTGCCGGCGACACGCCGGGGACCACGACGAGCGCTGCTGCCCCACCGGCGTCCAATGCCTCGCACCTACTCGTCAAACTTGACGTCACGACGAACTAGGACCGTGTCATCGATGAGCACACGGTAGCCCTTGGTCCCCGCGGCGTACCCGAGGAAGGTGCAAGGAATGGCGCGCGGATCGAGGCTGCGCCACAGCTCAGGCGGCGGGTACGCCCAGCCCTTGCACCCAAAAACCCGCAGGTCGGGCACGTCGGGGACCGACCCGTGGAACAGCTCAAAGGGGGTTTTGACTTGACCGAATAGGGGAATGCGGTTGTCCGTGACTGTCGCCGTCACGACCGCCTCCGCCCAGTACTTAAAGTCGAGGCCGGCATCCGTCAGCAGCGCCGTCATGCGCTCTTAGACGGTGCGGTTGTACCGCTCAGTGACGCCGTTGTGCTGGTGCATGTACGGCGCCGACCGCTAGCGCTCAATGCCCTTGGCTGCCACCCAGGAGTCGATCTCCTGCCCGGTGTACTCCTTGCCGTCGTCCGTCCGGATGATCCCCACTCTCTGCTCCGTCTTGGTCTCCCAGGCGTTGACGACGCGCATGAGCGCCATCTTTGCGTGCCCCTTTTCCTTGATGGGCACCACCGCCTTGTACCGGCTGTACCCGTCGATGACGTTGACGAGGTATCGGTAGCCCTCGGGAGTTGGCACCGCCATAGGCCCCGCAGTGTCCGAGTGGCAGACTTCCAGCACGCGGGTCGGCAATACCGTGGAGGCTGAGCACGGCGCCCGCACCATCTTCCCAGCGATGCACGCGTCGCACGGCTCACCCCGAATCTCCTCCAGCGAAGAGCGGGAAAGATCCATCCCGTCCACTGCGCCAAAGGTGCGCAGAAGCGAGTCAACCCCCGCGCGGGAGAACCGCTGGTGCCAGACGTAGGCGCCCACTGGCGCTGCGGCTGCACCCTTGGCCGTCCCAACCACGGGGTCCGTCACCGTGCCGACCGCCGCTGCAGCATGGCCATCGCCGTTGCCACCCGTCTTGAGCGCGTAGACGCCCCCGGTGGCATATCCGGTCATCAGCACCTTGCCCGCGGCGTTCTCGACAAGCACGCTGTCGGCCTTAAACACGGTACGGAAGCCACGGCGTGCCGCGGTTTGTTCCGAGAAGAGGGACATCTCCATGCCCGACAGCACGAGCACGTCGTGGAGCGTCAGCGGCGTCGCCCCACGGGGCCCTTGGACGCTCAGCACCGCGGTGCCGCGGGCGACGGCTCGCTTGACCGTCCGATCCGCGATGGTCACCGACACCGGGTACGTCTCACGCACATTGGTGAGGATGTTGGCGTCGCCGCACATGTGGTGCGATGCGCCGCTGTCGACAATGCAGTCGCCCGTCGTGCACCCTCCGTTCACGCGCAGCGGGGGGGCCGACGCCATCATTGCCAGGCCCGCGCTGCCAAGCTCCTCCTCAACGGCCCCCTTGGGCTGCCGGGGCTTGTACTTGTTGCGGCAGTCACGCTTCAGGTGCCCCTTCTCCTGGCACTTATAGCACGTGTGGTTCTTGAACCGGTCCGCCCGCTCCTCCGCGCTCATCTTGACGCGCGTACGGGTCGGCGCCTTTTCCGCGGGCGTTGCCGCGGCAAGCGCCACGCCGTCCGATGCAGCAGCCTTGCTGCTCTTGCGTTTTCCCTTCGCCCGCTCGAGGGCAAAGCGGTCACTCGCCGCCTGCAGGTCCTCGAGCGCCTCGCGGAGCGTCAGATGCCGGTTGTTTTGCATGACCTCCGCGGTGAGCTCAAAACGTGGAGTAAGGCCCGCCAGCAGCGCCGACAGGAGGTGGTGATCGTCGATCTCGATCCCCATCTCGCCCAGCTGCCCCAAGAGCTCCCAGCCCCGGTTAAAGTAGCGCACCGGGGACTCTCCTTCCTCCATCGCGATCGTGCTGAGCTGTCGGCGGAGCGTGATCGCCCGCGCCAACCCCTTCGGCTTGAACTCCGCCGCCAGCGCAGCCCACAGGTCCCGCGCGTTCGTGTAGCGCCGGAGCTTAGTCCCGTGGTGCGCCTTGACGCTCATCATAATGACGACATGCGCCTTTTCCGCGCGGGAACGCTGCGCGGCGACCGCCGTCGCAATGGCCTGGTCCGACGCCACGTTGTCCTGCGCTCGCGCCGCTGCACGGGCGTCATCCGCCGCCAGCGCCATCTTGGCGTCCCCGCTGCTTCCAGCGGCCGCCGTCTTCTCGACAGACGCCGAGCGCAGCCGCATCTTGCTTGGCGTCGCCACTAGCGTCGGCTCCGCCTCCGCAAGAGTCCTCGGCCACAACCAGCCCCCACAGGTCGCGGTAGCGCAGAGCGTACTCCACCTCGTGCGACCAGGACAGGTAGTTCGCCACGTCCAACTTGGCAGTGATGCGGGGAGCGAAATCCCCGCGGTCACCCATCGTGCTTGCTTGCCGGTCCTTGGCCGTCGCCGCTGCGATGGGCCTCGCTCCGGTCCTTGCAAATCCGGTCAAGCGTGATCCGGTCGCGTCTGCCCGTCCGAATCAGGTCACGCCGTCGCCGAGCCGGTCGCACCGGGGTCACCCGGCGCCGTCGCGCTCGCGCCGGTCTCTGCTCGCTCCTCCGCCGGCGTCGGCTCGGGGACGATCCACAAAAGCTCGGGGAGACCCGCAAGGTCCTCACCCGACTCCTCCGCTCCTGGCACCGTACACCCCGGGTCACCCGTCTCCTCCGGCCGCCTCCACAGCAAAGCCGGGAGCTCTGCCAGACCAAAGGGGATGCGCAGTAGTGTGCCTGGCCCCATAACCTGTTGCAAACCAGGTGCACCACCGTCCGCAGCGGTCCCTCCGCTCGCGGTCACACAGGCAGCTATTGGGTCACGGTCGTCTTTTTCTCCCGGCCAAGCTAGCCTTGGTCCGGTCACTAAAGTACTCCCAGAAGGAGGCGCCCGTCGCATTCGGACCCTCCCCACGCACACACGCACAGCCCGCGCGTGTCTCTCGTTTGCCCGCGCGCCCACGACCCTCAGCTTGGCGTCCCCACGGTTGGTCTCCCGCCCGACAAAGCCCTCCAATGCAACCACGCGCAAGCACGCCAGCGTCGTCGGTCGTGGCGCCGCGTGGGCCGCGCACACGCTGCCCGACACCCGCGGTTGTCAGTCCTGTCGGCAGGCTCCCCAGGGGAGGTCCTCCCCTGCCCCCATCCAGGTGAGGCTGGGGAGTCGGCCACGTCCGCGTAGCGCCACGTGTGGCCTACGCTCGTGCAGCCGCCAACGGGGGGCGCACCCACAGGGAGCCCCCCCTTGCTCTCAATTCAACAGTCTACAGCAGAGCGGTATGATCTCTGTTCTGAAACGTTTGGGGATCGAACATTTCCCGACCTGAGCACCATGTTCATGATGAGCAGCGACAGTCCCATACGAGCTTGGGAGGGCCTTGACCTTCGCCTCTTGACATACACACCTCCCGGGTGGAACGCCATGTGCGCCCGGGCGGCGCCCCTGCTTAGCTTCGACTGGTAGAGGAGTCGGTGTTCAAAGAATCACAGCGAAGGCGGATTGCTCATGCACGAACTGCTTGGGGACTAAGAAACAGCCAATGATATCGCTATAAACAGTGTCCTGTCGTGCTCCCGCTCTACCCACGACTTCTGCACCGAGACTCCGGTCCGAAATTCACCCACGCCTCGCACACACGAACGCTTCCGCAAAGTAAAGTGAGAATTTGACCATCTCGCAACAAACGAGAGGTCATCGCAAACCGGGTTGCGATGAGCGCAGCAATCGAATCGCGGCAATCGGGCGATTGTCCCTCTCAACGCTGCAAGTGAGACTACACCCAAAGGTGACGATGGACCAGGCGGCGGGCGACGGGACAATCCGACGCATCGACCAATGAGCGAATAGAATTTGTGCTTCCCAGAAGAACTGGATCATCTTGTGCATCTGACTTGTGACTGTCGAACTGATGCGATGCAATACGCAAGATTGTTTGCCCGTCACAAACCCTCCGATGCGTCTGCTCTTCTCTTGAGAATTGTTCCAGACTCTCTAATCTTCCGATCCGTCTTTTCGACTTTTGAGAAGTGTTCCAGACTTCATGGAAAACTTTTGTCGGCATTTGAGGAATGTTCGGGCGGCGGGCCGTGACATCACCGGTGCTGCGTCATCCACCGCTCATGGGCGCGTCACGACGTCACACCCATCACTGTCGCGCCTGCCGTCCCCGTCTCTGCTACGTCGACGCGAGTTGCGCTTGTCCTTGCATCACGCCTAGTCAGCAGTGGGTGGTCTGTCTCGTACGGGTTTCAGGAGACGTCCTATCTCCTGGCTAGGGTTGCACACGAAGACCCTATTTGGGGAGCGCCAGGGGCGCGCGACGGATAAGAAGCCATACTGACGCCCCATTAGGCAGCCAAAACGCCCTTACGACGTCCCAAGTAGCACCCTCAGTATTCCCTGCATGATTCAAGTGGCACCCATACTGTGCACTCGTATGTCTTTTTCTGTTTCCAGACTGGGTGCCTGTCCCCAACCAAGGTGCACAGCCGCCACCTGCTGAATCTTGTAGACCCCCCTGAAGTCTTTCTCTTCGCGACGCCTTGCTGACGCTCTTCTGAGTTGGGGCGTTAGGGGCGCACGACGCCCAAATGACGCCCTGGGGACGCCCTTGATGACGCCCTTAACGACGCTCTGGGCGTTCTAAGCAATCCTACTCCTGGCTGGCTGTGCTGTATCAATTCGAATTCCTATTGGCTGGAAAGACCGACTGACGCTGCGCGGCAGAGGCTGCCGTTCGTTGTTGATCCCCAGAGCACAGACCGGAAGGGGATATAGCCTACCTATGGCCAGTCGCGACGTCGTTGAGGCCTGTCATCTAGAAGAGCGGCATCGAATTGATTCGCCACCCCTCTCAGCTGCTCCCAAACGCACGGGGTCGCACCCCTCTCACAGTGGCACAGACGCAGAAACTACGAGATCGCGGCGAGCAACCCAGTGCCCCAGTCAGGGAGATTCACGTCGCAACTAATTTTCGAAACCGGCTGTATTGCTGAAACCCGTAAGAGACACCTTAACTAGGCGTGGCATATCCCCTACCGCAGCCATGAGTACGTCGGCGGGAGGACGCTTGTCTGCGTCAGCGGCAGGCCGGGCGTGACACACCTACATGAAGACCCCGCCGCGCGCTGCGGTACCGCAGGGTGTACGGCATATCCAAGTACCTCTCTCACACCATTTCTGTTCCCTTTTTCTTACTCCTCCGGCCGATGCGGACCGATCTACGCCTGGCGGCCATTGCTCCTGTGAAGTCCTTCTTTAAGGCTCCATTTCCCAGCATGGAGGTGTACCTGCCCAGTCGGCCGTCCCGGCCGGTTCCGGTTCATCCCCATCATCCGCGGACGCGCCCGTACTTGCAAGCTGTGGCGCTTGCGGGTACCGTAAGAAGTATGCGTCCGGAAGCGTACACTACTTCAAAGACTGTATCATCGTCAAGAACCGCATCCATTCTTTTTGCCCTTCGGCATCGGAAACAACAGACGCGTACTACTCCCCGGTCCTGTGCACCAAGGATGGTTGTGACTGCCTCAAATTGTACGTTGTCCCGGCTGCTGAGTGGGTATCGGAGGGTATACGCTCCTATCTGTCGTCCCATTGCCGCTCCTCGTGGGCTCACATGGTCACATGCTGCTCCTCCGATGGTTCTTTAGTGCGGTACCCCATCTCATGCCCTCTGTATCTATCATCTCCAGGCTGTTCAGACCATTTCTTTGTACCGTGCTGTTCACTTCTTGTGATGCCCTGACTCTTCTCGGCCATCTCTGGGTTTGAATTGCGCACCACAGATGCACGAAGTGCTACAAGAAGGGACATCAGCCCATTTCTATCGCGTTGAGCCCGCGGCTGTTCAAAAAGAACATCACCAAGGGCGACGTTTCCTTCACAAAGAAGCCCAGCTCTATAAGTTCGCATGTCTACTACGCGTGCACCTAATCGCGCCAGCAGTCGATCCTAGTGAGCGCTGCGCAGCGCAGCCGTGCTACCAGTGAGGCAGAAAATGATACTCCGGAGATGGAGCAGCGCAGACGCGACAGGCTTGTGGCCAGCTTTGCGAGCGCGTCCAGACCACAGACGGACGTGTTCGAGACGCTCGACGGGCTGGGGTCGCCAGTCTGTACTGTGTCTTCTGCCAACGCTGCGGCAAGCAAAGAGCAGGCCCGCTGTGCTGAAGCTGGACTGGACGCTGTAATCAGCTCCTGGGCCGGCGCTGTCACCAGCATGACGGACGCACCAAGCGGCCAAGCGGCTCCTGGATGCAGACGTCGAGCTTGTGCCCCCCCAGGGGTCCCGTCGCCTGTACGTTGGCTTTCTGATCAGTTCCGTTGTGCCGCACATTGTGCTCACATCTTTCTCGCAGTTTCCCATTCCGCATTCATGGCGTAACTTGGTACTGCCTCGCTCCATCATTTGCACCAGTGTCCTATTCTTCTCCGTCTGTTTTCTGTGGTTTGCGCCCGCAGGTCGCAGAGAATGGCAGACGGCGCACCCGTCGCACGTTTGGACGATGCTGGCACCCCTGGTGTTACTGGGCCTGTCGGTCCTCCTCGAGATTCCCCGTCTCATGTCGCGGGCTCGTTGACCGCGTGGGTCTTTACAATCGAGACGGGCACTGAGAGAGCCGATTTTTTGTCCATTGTTGAGGAAGCTGCAACTGAATTCGGCATCCGCGGTTCTACGCTGGGGGGGTCAGCAGACGTCGAGGAGCTCGTGACTCACCTTTTTTCTCACTTTGCAGCCACCAAAAAGGCGTTTGGCCGCCACAAAGCGAGCTTCCGGGACTGGATTGCATCTCTGCTCCCTGCACAGCGCTGAGGCTCAAGCCGCCGCCGGCGACCCGGCCTGCATCTCTTGCCGCTTTGTTTTGAGTCGAGTGCATTCATCTTCTTGTTGTGTACGTTTCTTTGAAAAGATATGCTGGGGGCAATAGGAGGGGCTATGCAGAACCTGGATTGGTATACACCTTTTTTGTCAGCTTAGGGCATCTTCTTCGCATCTATACCCCTCCCCTCGGACGATAGAACATCAGGCGATAAGAACACCCAGTTGTCATTAGTGCTTCCCTTTACACGTTCCTCTGTGGAATGAGTAGCAACGGGAGGGTAGGTACCGGAAAACCTATGCGTCCTTCAGTCATGTTTTTGTTAGAGAGCAGTGAGTGTCCTCGCATTCGCAACGACCCGATTAGAGGGAGAAAACCGGTGGCAGTCAGCTGCTATGGTTTGCAGTGAAGCGGCGATGAGACAGAGGCGCTGTACAAGTGGTGGAAGCCAAACTTAGGCGCCAAGAGAATGGTAAACATAGGTTGCACACGCTCGGAACAGCCGAGCCAAATGGCAAACACGAATGGTTGGCCAAGGCACAGGCCAGCAGTACATCAGGAACAACCTAAGGTGCGAGCAAGCAGTTTTACGCCGCAAAGATGGGCATCGAAACAAAGTGGAGTTCTCAGCGAGGAGCGAGGTGAATATGGCACGGCGAACAGAAGGAACGAATCCCGGATGTCTCTTCTGTCTGAGATGGTCTGTGAATCTGACTCCGCCTGGTGTACTAAGCGGGGGCAGGCGCGTGCTTTGGGCGCAGTCAGCGTGCGCTACGGTTGGTAAGAGCAGATGTGGCGGTCAGAGCAAGAGCGGCCCTCAAGTGAGCGATACAAGAACAAAGGGAAGAGGCAACAGGCGCAACGGTCTGTCCGAATGCTGATGATGTAGAAACAAGACGGAGCCAGTCGAAGAGTGAATTAAATGCGTCGGAGGAACTTTTTGGCACAGCTCCTGCTGCACCCCCCTCGAGAAAGAGGACAAGGCGATAATGATACCCAGCCCTTGCCGGTTCGGCCCTCATTGTTGATTCCACAACCATCAGACAAAACGCAGAAAACCAATCTGTTGAAGCGCAGCACACTTAGCATATTGGAGTGGGGCGGCGAGTCCAAATCGCGTTAGGCAACAGAGCATGAGGCGGGGATTTGTTAGACGATGGAAGATAGCGCATAGCAGGGAAATTCTGTCAAGCCATCCATACGATACCGAAAGAGAACCAGGGACACACCAGGCAAGCGCTTACCGAATAACAGAGCACCCGCAATCTTCCTCGGTACCAAAAGACCGGGCCCGCACAGGAGGTGGGGAACAAATGCACGACCGAAACAACGGGTTCAGCGGCGCGGGGGCCGTGTTGGAGGCTGCCAGGCGGTGTGGCACCGACGGAGCAAGGTCGACTTACGTAACCCCAATGAAGTACCACACACTGGGCGCATCCGGAAGCCAACGGACGACATGACGAGGGTCCAACACAGAAAAACTCGACGGCGCAGTGCGCACGACAGGAAGGGAATGGAAGACACCCTCCAATGGTGCACCCGACCCCGTCAGTTCGGGAAAGTGTCCCAAAGATCGCCGACGCGCCTCGTGATATTGCCCCCGGATCGCCGCTGGAGGCACAGACGCCCATGCCAACACGTGAAGCATTCGTTCGGGCAGATCTAGGTTGCCAAAGGCCAGGTCCCGGACTTTGGCCTTGTAGTCCGAAAAATGGGGTTCGATGCTCGAGAGATGTGGGAAGTAGGGAGGAAGTCGCATCCGTCGGACGCCGTTCATCGCTAAAAGTTGGTCCGCCGCCTGGATATGCACACCTGCAATATCGTTTAGCAAAATGCAATCAGCAATTTGGACGTGCCATGGAACACCAGGAACGCACGCGTTAATCCGCATTGCAAGGCTTGTAAAAAAGCCAACCAGACATTCCCATATTGTGCAGGGGGGGTCTGGTGGATGGCCAAATCCAGGACTCCCCGCGTGTACGACACAGCCACAATGAATGAAAGTCACGTTCGCTGGCAGGAGTTGGGGGCCAGGATCTCCACCTTGTCGCCCACTGGACCCCAGCCTCGAGGACGCACCACGGCCCCTCCGTCAATGTGCGTCTCGTCCGCGACGGCGATGCATCGATCTAACAGTAGTCTGTACCGCCTGCTATTGAGCTCGGCCTCCTGGGCGCACCGCTCCTGTGCGCATCAGTGCGTCGGGCTGGAAAAGGGGGGGAGGAGCACGCCCACCGCTAAGCTCTTGGCTCCCATTGACAATCAAGTCCGTCTCCAGAGCCGCTTCAATAGCATTTTGAAGTCAACAATGCCTTGCATGGCCGATGACAACGCTGCCCTTTTTGAAATGATTGGGCTTTGGGCCGTGGAGCTACAATGGACGCTGGAGCGAGGCGTGGCAGTGGTCGACACCTGCAGGCCTGGGCGGCTGATCTGGACCGGGAACCTGGCCTTCTTTTCCGCGTTTACGGGCCACGCGTGGGCAACCGCGAGGTTTCAGTTTGTCCTTTTCCCCAACGCTGGCATGCCTGTGCACGCGGAACTGATTGCCAAGTACGGCACGATCCAACGGCTCGTCGCGCCTCTCAAAGGGCTGCGTACCCGACAACAACTACTAAACGCAATGGAGGACTACAAGACGTGCAATATAGAATATCTGACGCTTCCGTTGGCCCCGTAGCAGCACCTCTCGAAGGTCAAGCGGCCGTTGATGGAGGTGCCCCCCAGCGAGGTTGCGTTCATTTCCTTGCACGCGACATTAGGGGGCACGATGTTTCTGGTCGACCTGAGCTTTGAGGCCGTGTAAGAGGACAAGGCGGCAGACGTCTACAAAGGTGCTGCAGAGGCCTCTGGACGGTCTCTATTGGAGGACATTCGTTTCAGCCCAGTGCCCTACCATGGTGGCGCTCTCGAGGGGCGGGATTGCTACCGACTCTCGGCCAAGTATCCGCTGATTTGCGCGACCCTGGCGCTCTACCTGTCCGTAGATGAGCTGGCCGCCCTGAGACGCTGCTGGGCCGATTGGGCGGCAATCGATGCGACGCTCAACATTTCCGCAGGCGTGCCGTTGGCGGAAATTGAGTCGTTCACTCAACTCGCACGGGATTCGGGCCCCGCTGCAGGTGGCCTTCCCGTGGTTGAGCCTAAACTCCAAATTGCATGCCCTCGATCACCAAGAGCCTGCATTATTGTGGCGGTTTGGCTCCTTGGGCACCTACGGCGAGCAGGCGCTCGATGCCTGGAACGAATTCTTCAGCTACGCCCAGGCGCGGTGCACAGCCGACTCCTTCCTCTTGGCGTGCACGCGACTCGTGGAGCGGGCAGCACTACAGTTCCAGCCGGGGGACTCAATCGAGTTGGCTAATGGCGAGCGGCGTTATCCTTCCAGAAAGACCGGGGCGCGCCTGGCCACGCGGCCAAGCGATGGACGCTTGCGGGGTAACAAGGACGCCCAGCGGAGCACTGTGGCAGGCGATTCCCGCGCCGAGCAAGAGATGTGCCAGTGGGAAACAAATCGTGCGCGGAAGGCCATGCGGCGTGTGGATGCCTTCAATGCGCGGGAGGTGCTGTAGTACTCCTCGGACTGTGACGGCAGGACACCTCGCCCCCACACTCGTGGAGCCAGATCCCTCCCAGTCACGAGGGGACACGTGGATTCGCGACCTCAGCCGGTCGGATCCGGTCGTGCCGAAACGGCCCCCGGCCCTGGCGAGAGTAATATGTCCTACTAGCGCATATTCCCAATCGCCCCGGTGGTGATTCACTTGTGAGTCGCCCGTGACTCACCACTGTAAGTATCTTGATGCCGGTTCTCTGGGGCCACTACCCCCGAGAGAACGGGGCCCCCACTTACGGGCCTTAATTTGTGTAAGCCCTACTGAGGCCTGTGACGAGGTTTACACCCGGCGCCCGACACCGGGGCAGCCCGGGGTGTCACGCATCTGGGCTCAGCGCCCTGCCCTACGGTGGTGCCAGAAGCTTCGGCGCCCTTCCAAGAGTCTAACCCCGAGGGCCCTGGGGGGGAGGGTTTGTGGTGGGGTGCTTTCCGTGGGCTGTTGGGGGGGAACGAACAGGTGGGCCGTCTGGGAGAGGACCTAGAGAGGCATAAGAGGGCGAGGCGTGGGGACCGCCTCGGAGCACTCGACCTGGGCAAGTAAACTTCCGGTCACACAACTCGTGTTTCTCGCTCGGGGAGCTTTCCCCCGGTCGACGCCGTGCGTGTGTGCTCTTCGAGGTTTCCTTCTGGGGCCGGTATTCCCCGACAGGACTACCCGACGACACGGTCTGGCTCGCCTTCCCCCCGACTGGGTGGGGTTGGCTGGGCGTGTTGTCACACGGACGACGAGTACGCCGATGGTGACTTGGCAAGTGAGGAAGAGGCCATCGACCCGGTGGCAGCCTTGGTGCTAACGTAAAGTCACTTCTTGGTTTCATGTACTCTGTCACGGCAACGGGACAGCCTCATCGGGTCATGCCTTTCTGTTGCAAGGGCGTCCGTGACTTCTGTCGCAGTGGCTCTGGCTCTTTGGGCGTATTAAGTGGTGCACATGCTGGCAATTGCCAGCTTTTGGTGGGGTTTCAAAGCCGTTCGAGAGAAAAAAGCTATCCACGTGGAAGATGAGGGCGACGTCAAGGGCCGTGGGATCAGAAGCACTGGAAAGGAGCTGAAAATTCTCTCCAGCAGCGAACAAAACATTATTTTTGAGTCAGAAAGTCCAAGCCGATGTTCATTGGACGACTGTGCTGCCGAGCTCCCGTTTGTCAGTGAGCAGATAGCCAATGGGATCTATTCATTTTCCCATGCGTTGCGGAAATCACATGAAAATGCGCATGTCCGGTTTGTGGGACTCTGAACTGGGTTGTCTCCCCAAGCGGGTCGGCTCGTCAGAGCACACCACAAACTCAACGTGGCGCCGCCTGGCCCACCATCGCCGGCGCCCAATTCAGCCAATCATGAAGCCCGCGCGGCCCACCACACCGCCGCGGCCTGTCATTGGCCACTTCCAAGGCCCCACATCTCGTCGTGCGCGAGGTTGACAACATGGCTGACAGTCGCCGGATTCGTAGATTCACAGCCATGCGGGTTGGCTGACTTCAAGGATGCAGGGAATTTACGTCAGTATCTCAAATTCCCTGGACTTTAGTACAGGGTACTATACACACCCGCACGTTGAAGAATAAGTTGCTCTTTCCAGTGCACGTTGCGGGAGTACTTGACCAAAACCGTCATGGGCGGGCCTTTTCGCGTCCTACGTTGTCCGGCGACGTCCCCAGTTTGTCTCTTGGCGATGGAAAGAAGCGCACAGGTCCGCCCGACCATCGTACGAGTTTGCTCGGGGTGGCGACGTCTTCATCGTCCGTACGGTCCGCGTGAGCAGATCGTGGTTAAAAAGGTACGTGAGGGCAGGTGCGGTGTTTACGGGGTCGTGGGGGCAGATGGAAGCGGCCACGAACGGCCATGACGTCATAAATCCGCGGTAGTTGGCCAGAATCGCGCTCTGGGGGCCCTGTGGGAGGTGTCCGTTTTGAGTTTTCAAACGGGGGGTCGTGCCGGTGCTGAATGCGTGGCGGTCTCGGTGGTCGCGTCCGTTCCCGCAACAAGCCGGGCTGCGAGCTGTGAGGTCGCGCGTCAACGGCATGGGGCGGCGGTTGTGGCGGTCTGGGCACGGGCGCGAGCGTTTGGGCGTACGTCGACCACATGTGGGAGCCGCGGGGAGGGGAGGGTGGTGGTCGCACGGCACATCATGGAGGGTGTCGCTTGCGTGGGGCTGTGGCTGACCTCGGACGGGCTGTGGTTGTGCTGCTGTGCCATGAATGGTGGTGATGGTGGCGAGCTTCATCGAAGCAGTCGCGGGAAGCGTCCTGCGTACGGATGCCACGCCGCCACGGCGGTCGCCGACGGCACGGCGCTGCCGCTGCGGGCCACCGCCGTCAACGTGGCCGCGTCCGGGTTTGGGGTGGTGACCTTCCCCGACTGGCGGGGGGGGTGGTGGAGCTCTACCGCGTCACACGGCGCGGCGGCCGCGTCGTTGTCACTGCGTCGGCGGACGCGGAGGGGGGGGCGTGCGCGCGGGCCGCCGCCGCCGCCTACCAGCGGGCGTTTAGGTGGCACCCACCGCCGCCGCCGCGGGTGGGCGTGCGCGCGTGCGCGACGGCGGAGGGGGTGGCGTCAGCACTGACTGCGGCGGGGCTCGTCGACGCGGCCGTCACGCAGGTGAAGACGGTGTGGGTCGGCCCGACCGTGGCGGGGGTGGCGGCCGCGCTCGGCCCACACCTCCACCGCGTGCTGTTGCACGGGGGGTTGGGGGCGGCGGAGCGGGACGTCTTGCCGCTGCCTTGACTGGGGTACTGCAGGCGGCCGCGCCGCCGGGGGGGGGCGGGGGTTCACGTGCCCGCGGCCGCCTCGGTCGCGTCAGGCACCGTGCCGCAGTCCACCGGCGGGCGGGGGGGGGAGATCCCCGCCGGTGCTGCTCTTGACGTCATGACGGCCTGCTGGCTCTTTCGTGGTGTGAAAATAGTTTGAAGGTTCTCAAGTCCAGGGTGTTTTCGCGAACGCGCTTTCAGTACAGAAGTTGAAGAAAACTGATACGTCGTGTCTGTCGCTGACGAGTTGACTTGCTGGCTGCTGTCCCGCCTGATCAGCTGGCAATCGGATGTGCAAATGGACAGCGGGCTCGGTCGGGCCTGGCGCGCCGCTTCCAGACACTCAGCGTCCCGCGCTGACTGTGCGCTTGCACGTCTGGCCGTACGCTGCCCGGTCGGCGCCCCCCTGCCGCCGAGCTCGACTTCCCTGCGCCGCCCCGTCGCCCGGTCGTCTGACGCTGTTCCCCCGGAGAAGCAGTGTATAGGTAAGCCGCAGCGGCGCGCATGCGCGCGTCGTCCGACGCGACGACGGGGAAACGCGACGCGGCCGCCTCGGGCGGCGGCGAGCAAGACAGCAAGCGCCAAAAGCTCGCTGCAGCGGATCCCCCGCCCCCTTTTGCCTCTGCGATGGCGTCGGCAACTGTTGCGAATGGTGCTGCGGCAGCGTCCGACCAGGCGTCGACCATTGATGAGGACCTCTACTCCCGCCAGCTGTACGTGCTCGGCCATGAGGCCCAGCGGCGGATGGCCTCCTCCTCGGTGTTGCTGGTCGGGGTGGACGGTGTGGGTGTGGAGATCGCAAAGAACCTGATACTGGCGGGCCTGAAGTCCGTCACCCTCTTTGATCCGATGCCTGCGATGACGGCCGACCTGGCCGCCCAGTTCTACCTCACGCCCGACCATGTGGCGGCGGGCACGCCACGGGCGGCCGCGTCACTGCCGCTGCTCGAGTCCCTCAATCCTTATGTGTCCGTGTCGCTGCTCGAGGCGGATGGCGGCGCGTCGGTGGCTGACACTGTCTCGGCGGCCGCGTCACAGTACACGGCGGTGGTGCTTGTCAACCAGAGCCTGGCCGCGCAGACGGCCGTCGACGCGGCTTGCCGCTTGGCTGACGTCAAGTTCATGTCGGTCGGCGCGTTTGGCGCGTTTGGTCGCATCTTCAACGACTTCGGACCGGCGTTTACGGTGTCGGACGTCAATGGTGAGCAGCCCCGCTCCGTCATGATCTCTGCTGTCACCGTCGACGGCGACGATGTGGTTGTCACGTGCCTCGATGAGCAGCGGCATGACTTTGAGGCGGGTGACCACGTATCGTTTACGGAAGTTCAGGGCATGACAGGCCTTAACGATGGCACGCCGCGGGAAATCAAGGTCCTTGGCCCCTACACCTTCTCCCTAGTCGGCTGCCGCGAGGAGGTGGCGGCCATGGGCGAATACGTCCGTGGCGGCTACGCCACGCAGGTCAAGATGCCGTTGACAGTTGCGTTCAAGTCACTGCCCGAAGCGGCGGCGGAGCCCGAGTACGTCATCGCGGATTTTGCCAAAATGATGCAGATGGGGACGACGCACGCGGCTTTCCAGGCAATCGACGCCTTCCGCGCGACGCTCGGCGGCGCGCTCCCAACGCCCGGCAGCGCGGCGCACGCGGCCAAGTTTGTCGAATTTGTCAAGGCGGCAGCCGGCTCGGCCGCCGACGACCTCGACGCCAAGGTGCTCGAGTACTTTGCCCGCACCGCGGCGGGGGTGCTGTCGCCCATGGCGGCGGCGCTGGGCGGCACTGCGGCGCAGGAGGTGCTCAAGGCAACGTCGGGCAAGTTCATGCCCATCAAGCAGTTCTTCTACATCGACTGCCAGGAGGTGCTGCCGTCCCCCCTGCCTACCGAAGCTGAGTGTGCGCCGACCGGCTCACGCTATGACGGGCAGGTGGCGGTGCTCGGCGCGACGGTGCAGAAGAAGCTGGCCGCCCTCAACTACTTCCTGGTCGGCGCCGGCGCGATTGGTTGTGAGATGCTCAAGAATTGGGCCATGATGGGCGTCGGCGTGGACGCTGGCGGCGGCGGCGGCATTGTGATTACAGACATGGACCAGATTGAAAAGTCCAACCTGTCCCGCCAGTTCCTCTTCCGCGACGCGGACATTCACAAGCCCAAGAGCGTGGCGGCCGCGGCGGCGGTGCGCGTCATGAATCCCGACGTGAACATTGTCGCGCACGAGGTGCGCGTCGGCCCTGAAACGGAGGCGACGTTTGATGATGAGTTTTGGGACAGCCTGTCGGGCGTGTGCAACGCGCTGGACAATGTGCAGGCTCGGCTGTACGTCGACCAGCGGTGCGTGTACTACATCAAGCCGCTGCTCGACTCGGGGACGCTCGGCACGAAGGGCAACACGCAGGTCGTCGTTCCTGGCCTCACCGAGTCGTACAGCTCGTCCCGTGACCCGCCGGAGAAGAGCATCCCCATTTGCACGCTCAAGAACTTCCCGTACCAGATTGAGCACACGCTCCAGTGGGCGCGCGACTGGTTTGAGGGTTCCTTCCGCGGGACGCCCGAAGACTGCAATGCCTACCTCGGCTCCCGCGGCAAAGATTTCTTTGACGACCTAAAGAGGCAGGGCCCCGGCACCATGCTGGCGACACTCGAGGCGGTGCACTCGTCGCTAGTGACGGAGCGCCCGTCGAGTGTGGAGGACTGCGTTAAGTGGAGCCGCCTGTTGTTTGAGGAGATGTTCTCCTCGTCGATCAAGCAGCTCCTCCACGCCTTCCCCGCGGATATGGTCGATGCCAACAGGGTGCCGTTTTGGAGTGGCACGAAGCGGGTGCCGACGCCCCTGGCCTTTGACGCGGCGGACGAGACGCATATGGCCTTTGTCACCTCTGCCGCACTGCTGCGCGCGGAGGTGTATGGTATCCCCGTGTCGGATACGGACATGGCGCACTTCCCCGCGGCCCTGGCGGCCGTTATTGTGCCCGACTTTGTACCCAAGGCGGGTGTGAAGATTGCAACGACCGAAGCCGAGGCGTCGGAGCAGAATGCGTCGGGCGCAGGGAGTTTAGACCAGGACGACGAACGGATTAAGACGTTGCTCAAGGCCCTCCCACCGGCGGGTTCTGCGGGCAGCGACGGGGCGGCCAAGACGTTGGTGCCGCTCGAGTTTGAAAAGGACGACGACACCAATCACCACATTGATGTCATCACTGCGTGCAGCAACCTGCGGGCGGCCAACTACTCGATCGAGCCGGCGGACCGGCACAAGAGTAAGATGATTGCTGGCAAAATCATCCCCGCCATTGCGACAACGACCGCATTTGTGACGGGCCTCGTCTGCCTTGAGATACTCAAGCTCGTGCGCCTCGGCTATACGGACCGCGACGGCGGCGGCTATGACGGCGGCGCTTGGTGCAAGGCCGTTGCCAAGGGGAGCGACGCCAAGGCACGACGCGACGCGGCGGAGAAGAAGCTCGAGTTTTTCAAGAACGGCTTTGCCAACCTGGCGCTCCCCTTTTTTGCCTTCAGCGAGCCGGTCGTGGCGGCGGCGACAGACATGGGCCACGGCCGCTTTTGGACGTTGTGGGACCGCCTGGACGTCAACGAAGGGCGGGACATTACGCTCGGAGAGTTCCTCGAGGCCATCAAGACCCACTTTCACTTGGAGGTGAGCATGGTGTCGTGCGGCGTGAGCATCCTGTACGCTTCTTTCACCAACCCGCGGCGCCTGCAGGAGCGGCTGGCGACACCGCTGTCCGAGGTGGCGCGGACGGTTGGCAAGCTCGCTTTCCTGGCCAAGCAGCGCTACCTGGTGATGGAGCTGATTTGCACGGACAAGGAGGGGGAGGACGTGGAAGTCCCGTACTGCCGCTACCGCTTCCGCTTCTGAGTTGAGCGCGACGCGCTTGTTGTCTACTCTTTTTTTGTGGTCGCGTTGTGTGGAGGGTGAGTTTGTTGATGTTGTTGTCCGATTACCCTGTGCACGCATCGCATGCAGCTGTCGGCACCGCCCTCGGGTGTTGCGTTTGCCTCTGTTTTCTCGTCTCGCAAGTGCGTTGCCGTGTGTGCCGTTTTTTCTGAACCTGCCGGCACTGGCGTCGCCGTCGGTCGCCGTGCCATACCCGAAACCAGCGTTGCGCACGGGACATGCCGACCGCCTCAAAGCCCTCGACGCGGCCAGCCCGTTAACGATCCCGACCATGGTGTGTACCACTTGCGCCCGTGGCGCTACGCGACGGCCGCCACGGTATCCTCCACAGGGAGGGGGCGTGGTGTGCCCCCCCGACGCCACGGGCGTCGACACCCAGCCGGGCCGTGGCGGCGGCCTCGGCGGGCCTCACGGAGCATGGCCTCGGCGGGCCTCACGGAGCGTGTGCGCAGCCGCCGCCGCCGGCGCGTCGGTACGGCGCGCACACACTGGCGCCCCCCCCCCCCACGGGCCACCACCGCCGCCGCCACCGTCGCGGCCACGTCACGCCGGTGCGGCGGCCCCCGCCGCCTCGGCGGCGAGCGCGGCGAGCGCCGCCCGCTCCCCAGCGTCGGGCACCCACCGCGGGGGCGGCGGCCGCGGACCGCCGCCGTCGCTGCCGTCGCCGCCGCCGACGCCGCTGCCGTTGCCGGCGTTGCCGGCGTCGTCACCATCCTTGCGAGCGCCGCCCCCCCCGAGGCCACTGCTGTCCACCACTGTCCCGTCCTCGGCGGCGAGCGCCGCCAGCGCCGCCCGCTCCCCCGCGTCGGGCACCCACCGGGGGCGCGCCGCGGCGGCAGCAGCGGCGCCGGCGGGCAGCCCGTCATCCTCCCACAGCGCGTCGAGGTCCTCCGCGGCGACCGCCTCCAACGCCGCCCGCTCGTCCACGGTGGGCTTCCAGCCGCCGCAGCGCGGCGTGCCCCCCGCGCCGCCAACGCAGCCGCCGTCACCCGCTGCCGCCACCGCCGCCGCCGCCGCCTCGTCGTTCTCCGCGGCAAGCGCCGCCAACGCCGCCAGCTCCCCCGCGTCGGGCACCCACCGCGGCGGCGGCGGCGGCGGTGGCGCCCCCCCCCGGCGCCCGCCCCCACCACCAAAAAGCCGCGCGTCGAGCGCCACCGGCGGCGACGCCCACCCCGCACACTCTGGGTCATGGCACCGCTGCGTCACGACCCGCCGCCGCACGTCCACCACAAAGTACACCCCGTTGCTGCGGTGGTGCCGCCCAATGCGGGCGCAAAACCGGTAGCCACCGCCGACGGCGTAGACGACCGTCGCCGACGCGGGGTAGGCGACCGCGGTGCGGAGCGTGCCGCGGCCGCCAGTCAGTGCGCCGCCGCACGCAACGAGCGACGCGAGGTGCGCGGTGACGCCGGGGGGGGCGACCGCGTCGACGTCAATGTTGGCGGTGGCGGCGGTGGCGGCGCCGCCGCGCGTGTCGCCGGCGCGCGCACGGGCGCCGGGCGGCCGCACGTCGACGCAGAGGCCGCCGCCCGCGACCACGCCCGCGCCCGCGCCCGCGCCCGCGCCCGCGCCCGCGCCCGCCGGCCCGCCGAGCGCCACGAGGCCGGTCGTGACGACCGCCGGCGGCGGGTGCGTCGGCACCGCGGTGATGAGGGAGCGGAAAAAGAGGGCGCGCGTCACGCCCGTCGCCGCCGCCACCGCTGCGGGCTCGGCCGCCACCATTGTCGGGGCGGCGGCGGTGGCGCCGCCGCCGCCGCCGCCGCCGCCGCCCACCGGCGGTGGCACGGCCGGCAGGGGCGCCGGCAGCAGGCGGGCGGCTTTGCCAAACTTGGATGAGCCGACGAGCCGAAAACACCGGTTCCGCGTGTACACGCCCGTATCCACAAACGGCACGCGGGCGGCGGGCGCCGCCGCCCCGTCGGCGGCGCCCGCAGCGGCGGTGGGTGCGGCGCCCGCCGGCGGCGGCGGCGGGCGTGGCGGCGGCTTTGGGGACACCAACATCCGCGACGTGCCGGCCGCGTCGTCGGCCGCCGCCGCCTCGGCAACGAGGCGACGGACAAACACGCCCGCGTCGGCGATCGACGGAAAGACAACGGCGGGGAGGATGAGGTGCGCGGAGAATTTGACCGCCGTCGTCGAGTCGAGGTAGACGGCGCCGGCGAGGTACCAGGGGGGGGGGGACGCCGGCGGGGGTGGCGGGGGCGCCGGCGGCGCCGGCAAAGCGGCGCGCCCCCCGCCGCACCCAACGTCCTCCACACGGTCGCTGACGGGGGTGGGGGGGGGGGGGGGGGGGGGGGGGGGGGGGGGGGGCGCGTGGCGGTGGAATGCGCGGTGGCGGCGGGCCCGCGGCAGAGGCAGCGGCGGTGACGGCAGCGTCTGCTGCCGACGCCCCGCTCGCATCAGCGGCCGCCGCGGCTGGCGCGGTCGCCACGCCGCCCGTGGCCGCGTCGGCCGTCGCCGTGGAGCCGGCGGCCGGCCAGACGTCGGCATCCGCCTCGGCGGCGGCACCCGCCTCAGCGTCGGCGCCCGCATCACCATCCGCGGCGCCACCCCCACCGACCACGGCGCCCACCACCTCTGCGCCACTGGCCGCCGCCGCGCGGCCCGCGGCGGCTGCCACACCCGCCGTCACGGCGGGCGCGCCCGCCGCCGTCGCCGTGGCGGCCGCGCCCGCCGCGCCCGCGTCGGTCGGGGCCGACGCCCCCCCGCGCCCCCGCCGCAACGCGTCGAGCGCCCCGCCGACGCACGCAAGCAAGTCGGCAACCATGCACCGCCCGTCGGCGGCCGCGTTCAAGCCGCCCTCTGCCCGCGGGAACTCCACGTCGAAAAAGAGCTTGACGGGCACGCCCGCGGGGATGACCTCGTACACGTGCAGCGGCAGCGGCGGCGGCGGCGCCGCCGCCGCCACCGCGGGGGGAGGCCGACCGCGCCCGCCAGCGGCGACCGGCGGCGGCGGTCGAGGCGGCGGCGGCGCCCGCAGGGCAGCCCCGAGGCGCGGCGCGTAGCGTTTCCACAACGCCCCCCGCGTACACGCCACGTACCGGCGGCGGCCGTCGGCGCCCTTTTCCACCGCAAAGAGCACCGTCTCGTCCTCGTCGTAGGTCGCCTCGGCGGCGGCGGCGGCGGCGGCAGCGGCGACGGCGGCAGCGGCGGCGGTGGCCGCGCTGGTTACAGCAGCCGCAGCGCCGGTAGCGGCAGCGGCAGCGCCGGCGCCGGCGTCGGTGGCGGTGCCCCCCCCGGTGCGCCGCCGCTGTCGCGGTGGCGCGCCCCCCCCCCCCCCCC
>Ga0209093_1000361_pt1 | contig 24005 bp, 27 predicted proteins | sample SidtaG_4_FD_187450 | JGI IMG/M metagenome (GOLD analysis project Ga0209093, IMG submission 187450) | Marine algal microbial communities from Sidmouth, United Kingdom - Sidmouth_Male1 metaG (SPAdes) (version 2) | ecosystem: Host-associated > Algae > Red algae > Unclassified | place: Sidmouth...
CTCCCAACTTGGGGGGGGGGTAGAGGGGGTGCGGTAGCGGCCGGTAGGCTGCGGCCGCCCCGTCCGTCCCCGATCGGCCCCACCTGCCCCGTTTTTATGGGCCCCTGTACACTAGCAGGGGCGCACCGTCCGCTCCCGCGGCGCGCTCCGCGCCCCCCCCCTGGATGACTCCCCCAGGGGGGCGCGCGTGACGCCCACCCCAGCGGGCGGGGGGGGGAGGCACACCCGGCGCCCCCTCGGCACGGCCTGTCTGGCCCGCCCCGGCCAGACCGCCCGCCTGTACACTAGCGGGGGCGCCGCGCCGTCCCCAGCGGACCGCGCGTAACAGCCGCCCCGGACTGGGGCCGGACGGGGGCGCCATACTCGGCGGTCCCCCGCCCACTTCTGGCCTGCCTGGTGCGGCCCACATCAGCCACACCGGCCCCCCTGACACGCCCCTGTGTCCCCCGCACGGTGACGGCGCATGCCCCCTTGGCCCCGGCGGGCCACCCCCCCACGATCCGGGGCGGCCATCGCCGGCGCCAGCCGGGGCAGCACCCAGGCCTCACACTTCGGGGATGCCGGTTAGCCGTCTTGGCCCGCCCGAAACCCTCAGGCAAGCCCGCCCCCTGGCCCTGGGCCGCCGGGACGGCGACCCCTTTAGATGGGGGAACTGTGACGGCCGGACACCCGGCCCCCACACTCGGGGAACCAGTCCCTCCCAGTCAAAGGGGGACACGTGGATTCGGGTCAGGGGCGATCGGATCCAGTCAGTCTGAAACGGCCACTGGCTCTTGCGAGGGAAATATGTCCTACTGACGCATATTTCGAATCATTCCGGTGGCGATCCACTTGTGATCGCCCCGTGACTCACCAACCACAACCGCGATCTCGAGACTTTCCTGGGACTAGTAAATCCCCGGGTCGGCCCCCAGTTAAGGGCCTAATTTTGTGTGAACCCGACTTGGACCATTGACCAGTATTACACCGCGCCCCTGTCGCCGGGGCGCCGCGAGGGTGTCACGTAGCACCCTTCCCCCGCCTCTACTCAAGGCGGTGTCCGAAGCTCGACCGCCCTCCGCTGAGCCTGGCCCCATGTGCCCTGAGGGGAGGGTTTTCTGAGGTTCCTTTGAGGGTGTCTGAGGGAGGGTTTTCTGAGGGTCCCTTGAGGGTGTCTGAGGGGGGGTTTTCGGAGGGTCTGAGGGGAACGGACGGGATAAGAGGGCGAGGCGTGAGTGTTGCCTCGAGGCCCTCGACGCGGGCAAGTAAACTTGCGGTCACACAACTCGTGTTTGTCGCTCGGGGTGTCTTCCCCCGGTCGACGCCGTGCGTGTGTGCTCTTCGGGGTTTCCTTCCGGGGCGGGTATTCCCCGACAGGACTACCCGGCGACACGGCCCGGCTCGCGTTCCCCCCGACTGGGTGGGGTAGGCTGGGTGTGTTGTCACAACGCCGGCCGAGGATGTCGCCCGCGTCGAAACGCACAGGCGAGGGAGGCACCGCCGGCACTTGGCGCAGACGCTCGACCTCCTGGGTAAACAGGTCGAAGGCAGCCGCCGAGTCGGCCGGCCCGCTCATGGCCCGAGCCAGCACCGCCGTGGCGTACTCAAGGACATAGCCATGGGCGTCACGCACGGCCAGGCGCAACGCCTCCGTCTGGCGATTCCACGCCGACGCCAGAGCGGCCGCCCCGACGCCACGAGGCACGTGCTGGCCGTCCATACGGCGACTCGGCCCGTCGCCAAACAAGGCCACCGCCGCCTGAAACGCCTCCGGTGAAGTCCAAATGTTCTCCTGCGTCGGACGCGCATGTCCACCGGACGCGGCGGTGACGCGCGTCTCGCGCACCGGCGAAAGCGACCGACGGCTAATCGAAGGAGCCCGACGCGAAGGCCCAGCGGCCGCCCGCGTCCCTTGGCGGAGAAAACCGGCGTTGCCTTGGGCTGCCGCCACGGGCGTATCGCCATCGTCGTCCGACCCCCCGCCACCAACGGGAAGACACGCAAAGCCCCGACAAGGGTGGTTCAACATGAACCCGTACTCGGCCATCGAGTCCAAATGGACGTGCACTTGACGCGCCGCACGCGTCTGCGTGTCACGTCTTATGACGTCCCTGACCACAATGGTCCATGGGAAGACCTGCGTGGCCTTGTGCATCTTATGGAAAGTGTCCAGCATCGCCTGGCCACCCGGCCCACTGGCCATGCGGTGCAGGTCCAACTTGGACATCCGCTTAAGTGCCTTGGCATCGAGCCAGGCGAAGACCTTGTCCGTCAACAGGGTATGTACCCACCCGGCCGCGAGGAAGTAGTAGTACTCCGCGTTGACGACGTGCCAGACGGCACTGAACTCGTCGACCAGCTGATGAGCCGTGTACGAAAGTGCGTACGGCATTTCCATCCACACCCCGCGGTTTAACCACGAGCGGGGGTAACGGGGAGACCACCGCGACAGCTCGAAATGACGAGGCGCCCGGATAACACCGGAACACCAAGCGGTGGGAAGCAGCCCGCGGCTCGTGATGCGAGCCGCGTCTTGAGCGCGCCGATGGGCGAGAGCATAACTCGGCGCCCGAAAGGGGGAAGTCAACGCCAATGTGCGATCGTCGAACTTCTCCTCCACGGCGCGCTCCGCCTCGCGAGCTGCCTCGATGAGCTCCTCGTGGTAGTCTTCCATGCCCGCCTCCTGAGCAAAAAGCACCGACAACTCCGTGGCCGTGCGGCACGACCAAAAGACGGCCTCCGGCCAAGCCCGACGCAGCCGCCCGGAGTTGTTGGCGGCGACCTCGAATGTCCCCATCTGGTGGACAGGGAACAAGAGGGCCCAAGCGTATAGACGCGTGTGGAAGTCGTGGAACGGGCGTCCTTAACGGACCAACTCGTTGGCATAGGCCAGAACCTCGTAGGCCTGCCGCGCCTCGCCTTGGTTGCCAAAGTTGGCGTTGCCGTGCACCTCCGCCACGAAGGCGTCGACATGGTAGTCGGGGACCCCGTTGAGGATGTCGACAAACCCCGGCGGGACGCCCCAATGGTCTTGTTCAATACTAACCAAAGCCACGCGGCGGTTGTTCGTCGCCGCGTCCGTGAGAACGTCGTCACTCATGAAAGGGACACCGTTACGGGTCCCAAGGGACGGCGGGCTGAAGTGCGTCCGCCTGAAGGGCGATGGCCCCGCCCCCTCGGTGAGCGGCGGCTCGGCGTCTTGGTATTCCGCCCCGTCGGGGTAGTCGCCGCCGCGCATGTCACGCCCATGGTCGGTGGACGACCCGTCTCGCCGCGACCCCGAGCGGACGCTCGCCTCCGACCCGGCCCGCCCGGCTGGGCTGCCCGCGCCATTGGCACTGCTGCCAGCCGCGCCAGCCACGTTGGCCATCTGGACGTCGCTACCGCCACCCGCCACCTTGGCCTTGACCTTGCCGCCGGCACGCCGCGACGGGCAAAAGACATTGGTTAACGCCGCGAATCCTCGCAAGCCCCCTCCCCCCCACGACAACGAGTCCATACTCTCCGCCCACGACCTAAGACCAACCGGCTGTGCACAAGCCGCGCACCCGACTCCTCCGTGGCTATGAGCCCGACCCCGTCCCCCCGCCCACCGTCTGCGCCAAAGCGCAAAGACCCTCACCCGCCGAGGGCAAGGCCGTGACAGCCTCGCCTCGCGACGGACGGGGCATGGCGGACGAAGGACCCAGAGGTCAACAAGTGCGCAAGCGCACGCCACCGCAACCTGGCCAACTGGGCTACTCAACCCAGACGCCTAGTGGCAAGGGGAACAGGACGGGCCCTTGCAATGCCCCCTCCCCCCCCGGTATATATACCGCGGGGCGAGCCCAGAGGCCCGCCCAGCTGCCCGCGGCAGTGCCCACTGCGGCACGCAGGCACTAGGCCTTCGCACCCCTGTAGGGGCCGCTCTGATGCCTGCGCGGCCACTGCCGCCCCGTGGGTGCCCAGAGGCTGTCCGTCTACGCCCTCTTGTCCACCGGCACGCATCGGCCATTTTAGGCCGCTCGCGACCGTTCGGGCCACGACTTTCCGCACCCCGCCTCGCGCGAGGGTGTCAGGGGTCTCCCCGATCCCCTTTGCAGGCGCCGGCCACGGCGTAACGCCCACAAACCCCTTCGCGCGTCGTTACGCGACACCCTGATTGGTTGCCACTTGTGGCGTTCGTGGTGGCGGATCAGTCGATCTGCGCCCACTGGCCGGGACGGCTTGAATCTCATTACAGGGGTACGTAGCATATCTCGTTAATATCTGGATATTGCGCCCGGTAGCCCCCCTGACTGGTCAGTATTCATGTGCAGGATTGAACTGACTCGTGGCTCGCCCTTTGGGAGGTTACTTTCGTCTTGTAGATCTGTCCTTTCCTTTTATCGTCTCAATTTTGGTGGTTATTCGATCTTTATGATCGGTCGGTCGATCGACCCCGCCCCTTTACCGTCTGATAATAAAAGCACCATGGGACCTGGGTTCGCCGTCGTCGGCACCCCCGGCTCCCCATCGGATGTTGCACGAACGAAGGCTCTTCTTCCTCGCCTCTAAGGCGATAGTGTTCACTTTATCGTGCGTCTACGGTCGGTCGCTATTTACTGGCTATTTATCCAACGTCACTAATCCCACACCCACCACCCTCAACCGTCCGCACCGTTTGTGTTCTTCCTGTGCTGAAGTTTTTAACGACTTTGGCGTGTGTGTGTACGCGTGCGGGCGTGTATGTGCATCCTTCAGGTTGTTTGTGGTGGGCATGACAGATCGGTTTTCGTCCCTTGTCATATCTGTTTCCTCTGCTTGCCTTGTGTGCCGTTCTGGATAAACTCTTGCATGCGTCTTCGTGCGTGTCCTCTTCTTAGATTGTTTCAGATAGTGCTGGCATTTCTCTGTTCGCTTCTTTTTTCCACTTACATTTACGGTCGTCGACCCGCGTCTTCGTTTCATTTCAGATAACCTTTATAACCTCAGCGACAGTCTGTATGTGCCTATTTTTCAGTTCCAGGAATGTTTCCGGGTACGGACTGTGGGTTGCCAATACCATCGGCAGGTTTCCGTCGCCCCACTGTTGTGGCGATGGCTCCAAAGCGGCACCTCTGCATGCTGCTGGCGGACTAGGCTGTGTGCTGGTTCAAGTTCTACGCTTGCTCCTTATCTCATGTACCCTGAGTGACACCTGGTACGGAGTGTGGTGTGGCGTGGATTCCGGGTAGAGCGTGACATGCGCGGAGCGATGTGCGGGCCTCTATCGTATCAAGAACCTCTTTAGTTCCACTACGGGCACCATTTTGACCAATTCTTTTCACGCATTGCTCCCTTGTTGCGGTCGCTCGCTCCCAGCGCAGTGCGTGACTGAGTCTGTTAGTGACCGACACCCCCGCCTACCCGACGGCTCCGTGTGGCGTATCGTCTACCACACCACACCCTTACAGTATCTTACGTGTATATCGTCGTGAGAGAGGCATGAGTGCAAAATCTCGTACTCGTTGCTCGATCAGAGAGGTGCTGCATTGTAGTTTTTTCTTGGTGATGACGATGTCATTACCATCGTCGCGGCTTGGCCGGTGCTCCGAGTGGACGCGAAGAGTTTCTTCACTTGGTTTTGGGTTGTGTTACACCTTTACTCCTCTCTTTTACTGGCCACATCTTTTCCATTGGTGCTGTGATTTGTCGTTTCACTGCCTTCATTTTCTCTGCGTTGAGCGTTCCTGCAGTCGGAGGAGGTGTCGGGTGGACGTCGCGCGGGGAGGGGGGGACGCTGCAGCAGGGGAAGATGCTGAGCCCGCTGAGGGCTTGTTTTGGAGTTTGATTTAGGCACTGGGGCAGTCATCGTTAGGCCTTCCGCATCCTCTCAGTTGCAGTCCGGCATATGATGCTGTCTGTTTCATAACGCTCCTGTCAAACTTTCCTTTGCTCTCTTTCGTTCCTTTTTAAAGTTTATCTGATAGTAATCTTCCGACTTGTCGAGACTGCCTCGGGCCATTTCTTCCACACCATCATCCGCACACCATGTATTCTTCTTCCTCGTCTTGTCCGGATGCACTTTCCGTGGCGAACACCACGTACACATCGTCATCAATGAAATGCAAGTAGTCCTCCCCTCCCAACCAGCCCTCCGCCACCAAATCCTTCTCAGCCGCGTCTCCCTCTCCAAAACACTCTTGAGCGATTGCACATATGCCCATCATACCAATTAGGTCTGTCGAGTGTTCCCTGGGGCGCTCAAGTTGGGCCCTGTTTGGGCACTCAAAGGGCGTACGTGGGGCGCTCGAGCACCCCGCGCCACCGCTTTTTTAAAGCGCTCTTGGGGCGCTTTCGATGAAATGTAGGGGGCTCCTTTCTGTTACAGACCTTGGCAGAAAATATGATTTTCCAGGCGCTTCAAAGATGTAGGGCACGTTTTCAAACTTTGCACCGCGCTGGCTGTCTGAGTTGGTACCCGTCGTATGTCTCCTTCAGGAATTCGGCACGCGTCGCTCCGCACCCGTACACGAGCACGTCCTTGGGGCCAGACGTTTATTCCTCGGGGTGCACCTCGCGATGAAGTGTCGGCGCTCGCGCGAAACTATTTCGGGCTTGAGCTGCCCTTAAAACAGGGGGCTAGTGTTTTGTTTGATGGGTGCCACCAAAGGCGCTTTGGGGGCGCTTAGGGCGCTCTGGGCGCTCAAAGGGCGCTCAGGGGCGCACTGCGTGCCTGCGCCGCCGAGATCGGGGCGCTCCGAACGACCCTAGTACCAATAATTTCTCCGAAGACATCTGAAATGGAGCGAGACGACGCGCAGTACCCACCACGTTCGGCGAGCATGCGGTCCTCCATTGCCAACGGAAAGATGCATACCTTTGTCCAGCAGTAGGCAGTAGTGGCCGGAAGCACAGCATCCCATTCCTCTCAGAACATCTCCGCCGCATCCCCGATATGGTCAGCGGCACCCTCCCTGACTCCCAGAAACAGGCGCGAAGGAGCTGCTCGGGGGCAGTGGCGCCGAGATTGTTTTCGAGCCGGCCCTTTGGGAGTCGGGGGGGGGGGGCGAGGGCGGGGTTCGACGAGCAAGTTGGGTTTGGCCGCCAGCGCTAAGTCTGGCGCAGTTGGGTCTGGAAGAAATTCAGCAGTGGGCGGTGTATAGACTGGCGCGGAAGCACCCGTTGTCGACGACAGTGCCGTCGTTGACAGACTACCTTCCAGAGCAGTGCCTCTCACGGCGGGGGCGCTGCGGAGGGGGGGCCTACCGCTTCTATAGCGGATGCAAGGGTATGGGATGCACTTTACCACCCAGCCAATGGCGGCATCTCGGGCTGCACCACCAGACGGGAGATCCTGCTTCGCCGTGTAGCTAATGAAGCATCAAAGCCGGCGCCATTGAAGCCGACACCAGCGGCTAATGAAGAGCGGGCTGCGCTTGATGCGACCAATCCACGGCGGCACCATCCCTGAACACAATCTTTGGAATCACAGGAGCGAACACACGCAAATGGCGCTCACCAGAAACCAAATCTGGCAGTGCCAGTGGCGGAGTCTATGCCGCAGAAGTTGACACCCTAGGCACCCCCGCGGCCATGAACGGTGCCGCAAGAGCTCCGGATTGTCCCGTGGCTCCCGTTTCCCCAAACGGTTCTTCCTACCGGCGAGCACTAGGCGCTCTGAAGTGTCCGCCAGCAATGACGGGACTTGCACCGGTGCTCACAGTCGTGGGCATTGCGGGTGCATTCGTGCTGGCAGCGGCCCTCCAGGGCGGCCTCACTGTGGACGCCGCCGCTGTTGAACTGGCTGTCACCGGCCAACCTGACGCCGCCGACGCCGCGGCAGCCGTCGCCTCTCTTCGCAGCGTCTTGTACGGAAAAGCACGCACCACCAGCGAAATCAGCCGCCTCTCGTATACTCGCTGAGGACACGCGATGATGCCCGCGTCCAGTGGTTGAAAGACCGACGTCACGTTCGGGGTAAAGGGCAGATCTCGAAGGCATCATGCTCCATTCTGGTGTGTGCCCCGCAGCTTTCCACTACAAGGATGACGAAAGAGAGAGTTCTGGAACGAACATTGGGCATAAACACAGTCTTTGACCGCTTATCATAGACGGGGCCGTCCATTGAAGCCGATTGGTGCGATCAGTACGGCAGTGGAGAACCGTACTGTAGGGGCTTGAAGCACTGCAGAAACTCCGCACACCCGTTGATGGCGACGGGAATCTTGTGGGAGCCAGTGGTTCTGCAGGCCAGGACGATGGCCGCACGAACTTACGCCTTCATCGCTCTGGATCCACAAATACGCCGTCTCAACCCTGCAGCAGGGTGTGTCGGACTTTGCAGGCACCGGTACTGCGCCAGTGTCTTATGCGTATTGTCTATGTTATATGGGTCATAGATGGCCAGGTCCGCCCGGACTTCGCCAATACGCCGGTCTCCCTGGCGCACTCTTTCTGCCTCGGAGCTGATCTGGCCCCACATCGTGATGCTCTTGAGGCGGTGACGGGACGCCGACGGTTGGATGAATCCTGGGGATCCCACAAACGCCTCGACGCCGAGTTTTGTGGAATTATCCATCTACCTTAGTTCCAGTACTGCCAACGTCATTCGCAGCTCCGCGCCGCCCGCGGAGTCGACTTCGTCTAGCCATGTGTTCAAAGCGGCGTCAACCACCTCAAACGTGGACCCCCGGGTACGCGTGGCGGCGAGCGGCTCGCCGTCGCGCATCCGTTTCAGGATCCGAGCGGGTTCTTGCGGTTCGCACGTGCGGCGGGCGACTGAACGCAACATCATCTTGGTGAAGGCCTCTTGGAGCTATCGCCGCGTGTGCAACCCGCTGTCGAACACGCGGATGAGCTCAAGCTTCTCTCCTGGCGTCAGCATCACCTTGGTCTTGCGCGGCGCCGAGGGGGGGCGGGACGCAGGGCGTGAATCTGGCTCTTGCGGCTCTTCTCAAGACGCAGCTTGTGGGCTAGTCGGTTGACCAGTCGATCGGCGCGGCGTCTGGAGGGACGACCTGGGAGGCGTTATCGTCGGCGCGTGAGGGACCGTTCCAAAATGCACGGCCGTTTTCTCCGCAGCAGCAGAGGACGCGAGGCTCACAGCATGTATTGTCTCGCGTGAATGATCTCTGAGATACTGTTGGATCTCCACCTCGGCGGCCGTGGCTGCGAGGGAAAGCGACTCACGGGGCACGACAGGGTCCGTGCGTGGATCACTGGCGCAGAAAAAGAACCACGCACTGGTGTACAGCTGGCATCAAGCACCTGGCAGCTGGAATCTGGTTTTGGGGGAGCGGAAAAAGTGGAAGGGGGAGGGAGAGGGGTGGTGGACAAGTAGTGATGACGCTGGCCGCGACAGCGGTGGCCATGACGACGGCGTGTGAACTCCAAGACAATCGACCGCGACCGGCGATCTTCGGGAAACTGCACCACCCTCCTTGAGGGGTACTGGGCCGTACTGGGGCCCGATTTCCGTACTGCGGGGCCGAAACGACGGCCCGGAGCCCAGATCGGAGCCTTGCCGCAGCCCGGCCTGTGCCAAGGCGGTGGAAACGTGGGCTACAGGTCTTCTTGTCATCTGCTGGAGAAGGAGACCACTTTTCGTGTCTTTTTGCCTACCTCCGAAGCAGGCTACAAGTCCTTCGCGAGCCAGGAAAATCGACGACTCAGGGGCTATTTATTCCTCTTAAAGGCCACCCCAACCGTTGACAGAGGACTTCGAGATTCGGCGCCACGTAGCCCGTCTTAAATCAGGTGACAAGTCTGCTTTAATGGAGACAAATCAGCGCCTGGTGCACCGTTTGAAGTGCGCTGCCACCCACTGGCCAAGTCCTTATCTACGACTGGCACATATTGCCTTTTCGCATCATTCTGATTGAATGGCGGCGGACTGTGCAACGCAAGGACTATATGCGTGAGCCGCTCAGGTAGCTCGTCTCAAGTTTGTTCCTGCCGCAGGTGCTGCAGCCTCCTCGTTGACTGAATGAAGTCATCACTGCCAGTGCTTTCACCGGAAGGTCTACCTGCAGAAGGGACGGACATTTGAAGAGAAGCTGAACGCGGAGAAGGACACACCCGCAGCCTTTACTTATTCATATTTTCCGATTCCATCGCCTCCCACGCACCCTCCTCCCAAGAACGCTCCGACACGAACGCGTTAAAAAAGAAAAGAGTCGCACAGAGCTCCGTAGTCTTCCCGGGCACCTCGCTGTGCATGATTGTCAGACCGTGCCGCTCGCACAATTCCTCCCAGTCATACTCCACTGGCGGCCACCGCACTATGTATTTTGCGTAGACAGCGTCGAGGTGTGCTGCTTCCCCGCCCGCAGGACCAGTCCACTACATGCGCTTTCACTTGTAAGTGGTGGGAACACAGTCTGAAGTGGCCGCAGAGGACTCGTCACGCCGCACGACAAGGCGCACCCACGCACTTGATCTGTTATGAGTGACCAGCGGAGATTTTCCAACACGCAGCTCTCATTCCGGACCCCTGTAGCGCACCTAGTCAAACCACGGTGCTCCGTGGAAGCTACGTGCCGCCCGCACACTGTGCGGCGTCCTCCCTCGCCGCGGACGGGGAGGATCTCCGTAGTACAGGGACGTGGTGCATTCTGTCATTGTACTGCCATTGGCACCAAGCAAAGTGCCGAGTCCAGGTTGATTGTGGATGCGCGCAACCTGGGCCCCCTTCTGCTGTGATTGAACCACCACCGCCGAGGCTTTCGCAGAGACCTCTGCCGCCGCTTCCGCCGCCGCCGCGCGTCGGTGCTGTCACTATCATATTCTGGCTCCGACGCCGTGTCGGGTGGTGAGGAAGCTGGCTCGTTAGTGTCATCCCCGAAGAGGATGTGGGAGACCGTCTGAGCCAAGGTCAGCTGCTCAATGAACTGGCCCCGTCTGTAGTTGGTCACTGTTTATGCCATCTTCACGGCCTTGTGCAGCGTTTCGTTGTACGCCGTGCTGCCGTCATAGAGGCTGCCCGAATATCGGAACTCGTCCAGCAAGTGGACAGACAGGCGGTGAAGTTTCTTCGTGAAATACGGGCAGAGTACAGGTTGGTTGTGGTCAAAGAGCCGCTTGTGTGCCTTGGTAGCCAAAACTTCCGCCTCCGCCAGCGTCAAACCGCCGCCAGTACACCGCTCCGAAATAGCGCACTGGTCGAGTAGACCAGCTCGCTGATCACGTGGGTCATTACCGTGTGGTTTGTACCATCACCGTCCGAGCCGGCCACGCCAACGGCCGCTAACGGCAGAAAATGCAGAGCACGTCTGTGCTCGCTGTCAGTCATCGTTGCTTGTTTCGTTTCTTCTGTGACAGAGTACCTGCAGGCGAGGAGATACAAAGAGTATCCATCCTATCTGCAGCTTGGTGCGCACCCCGTCGCTATCATAGCATCAGTACATGATCTTCCTCATATCTCACTTCCTTGTGGTGGTAGCTTCCCAGAGTGTATAGATATATCGCACTTTGAGGGGATGTGTGGATCCCGTAGCCGGCGGGATGCATGCTTGAGATTCATGCTCAGTTCCCGCTCGGCGTCTTCTGCGGTTCCATACCGCGTGTGGCCACTCACTTGGCTCGACTTGACGGAGGTACATGGGTATCTTATTGGCAACATTCCTTCTGAAGCCCGATTATAGCACCTGCGTGGATGGATGCACAGCGTGCCACGTACACCAGATCAATAGCAGCATGAACACACTGCGTGAGGAGTAAGAGAGGCCGTTCACGAGATCACCACCGATGCCCACGCAGTCGTATGACGAAGAAGAGCATGACAACGCACGGAGACAAAATGAGCTTACATGAAGGCGGTCGACCCCGGAAAAGCGATATAGCATCCGTGGTCCGTTTCGAAAGCAATCGGAGGTTTCCCGAGCAGGTACCACACTGTTGAGAGTGTGATCCAACTCAACATCTGCTCGTCTACTTGCCGCCCCTCGGAGCGTGCCAATTGTCGCATTTCCAACGTGAGACGTGCCCGTATCGTTGACGACGCGACTCGAGGCCAACGCCCAAGCAGCAGCGCACGCGTTCTCACGATCGACCAAGCATGGGGTACACGGATAACGGCACCTGGAGCCCTTCACGCACATATTCGCACGCTCCTCTGCTGATTCACAAACGTACAGTTGCACGCGCGTGGAGACACCCACATGGCCGCCACCTGCAAGTTGAAGGCACGTCCCGCGGTGGCTTGCCTCCATGCACGTACGGAATACGAGGTGCAAGGTCCGCTGCAACAGGTCGGCGCGCCTCTCGTGGCGTTTGCGGGTCGCAATGAACTTGTCCTCGACGTGCGAAATGTACGCCAGCGTGACTCAGCCCACATTCCTACTGGTTCTGTTCACAACACGCATTCGCCGCGGGTAGGCGGACACTGGCGGCTACTACTCACTATGGTAGAGCCGGAGCAGAGGTGAGCCCCGCACCCGAGTACTTTGGCGCACTGTTCCTCCAACGTGGTAGCCCTCCTTTTTTGAAATGTGCCCGTCCCACGCACCCCGCAGTACAGCGCCAGAGGAGCAGTCTTCAGCATCTGCGGGGCCCCGGCAGGTTCCACTGTCTTAAGCATTCGAAATCTCTGCTCGAATAGCGTCCAAGGTGTTAGGGAAGCAGACAATGTACTTGACGCCGTAGATCTTCATAGAAACTTTCTTCCACTTGAGTCGCGCGATGAGCGGGCGCCTGAAGCGCTACAAAGAGGCAATGAAATGGTAGTATGTCTTAAACATGTCGGAGAACGGCTTCGCCGTAGCATTTGTACCCTGCGACACCTCCTTCGTGTACTTGTACAGCTTCCGGAGCTCCTTCTGGGACATCCCGACACCCTTTCCACCAGGACATGCATCCACAAAAGCGTACCACAACGCCTCGTTGGTCCACGCTACCGCGGCACTGGATGTCCGCCTACCCTCGGCCCGCCCTCCATGATCCCCAGCCCCCCGCCCCTGCCCTCATGGTGGGAAAGCATCCGTCACCTTCCTTGAATCCCTTAAGCACGCATAGTACTTAAAAACGCTGTTACTCAGCTCTCTGTCCCTCCTATCTTCAGGGCCTTCACAGGTACCACTCTCGTCATTGACCCCAACATTTGCACCTCCGGCGCTTGCTATAACCGCGGGCCCAGTGCTCATATGCACACACGGTGTGCGCCCACGCGAAACACACCAGGCGGTCCCCGTACCCCCCATAGAGCTGTACTTAGGGTGCGTCCCGGTTCCTGCGCGCCCGTGCTCGTGCGCCAGACGACGTCCGCCGCCATCATGCGCACCACGTGCCTTCCTGGAGCGCTGATATGGTACGCCTTTCCACGCAGGACCTCACAGAGGTGTAGGTGGGTGACCTGTCAGTACACGTGAAAGCGCCATGGAAATTTGCACCTTCAGTTGGACAACGCGGACCTCGCACAGGCCAGGGTCTGAATCGACGGGCGGGGCAGCATCGGCCCCCGTTGTCGAAGCTGCAGCAGCGCCTGGGGAAGCACCATCTTCACACTCGATACCGAAGGTCCGGACAAGTGGCTGTGTCGACTCATAGGGGATGGCATTGGAATGTGTGACGGTCACTTGCCGCTGCTCGCCCAGCGCCGTCTTGCTCAATCGGCCACACCCCGGCACCCGACAGGACACGCTCACCGTGGGAGCCGAGTCCCGCACACAGGTGGTGCGTGGGCTTCGGTGTGAGCAATCGTGTCTGTCCGATGCTCTCAGCACCTTTATCGCCCACCGGACAGATCCGGCAGTACAGCCCTGTTCAAGCACAGACTGGAAGAAGCCCCCCGCAGCGGATGGTAGCCCTCCAAGAGTCCTGGAAAAGGAGGCTCCCTTCATTCAATACTTCTTGTCTAACGTCCACTCGCACGCCAAGCTGACGCATTCGTGTGGTTGTGCCCTCACCTTCTGTGCCCTGACCCAACACGCGTGATCGAGCTTCACACAAAGTCGGGACCACACTCTGCACCGTCAGAGCACAATTGAGGGCAAACGTCCAAGTATGTCTCTTTCATGACATTTTGCCAGCCGTGTTTGTGCTGAAGAGTACTGAATTTCTGGAAGATGTACAACGGGCCTGCTCATGGACTGGTCCTTGCCCAGTCCTGCGCAGCCGTTGTTTGGCCCGCGCTGGTCAGGATGGGACTGACGCCCCTCCTCTTCGTTTCGCTGCCGTAGTGCAGTTGGGCGCCTGAATCGAGTGCACGCCTCCAACTGGGGTGGGGGAGCGCTGACGCACATGGAACACCACAGCGCGTGCTGGGCATGACATCCACACGGTCTTCATCTCCCCCAGTGGTCCGCTTGTGCCTGCCACGCGTCTACCGTCACCGATACCGCTTCTCGTGGGGCGACAAGACATGCCGGACCCCTCCCGCAAGCCCCCAACCCCAACCCCCACCCCTCGAATCCTTCCCCCATCCCTCCCCCGTCCCGCCTCTCCTTCCCTCACGCCAATTTGTACTGCTGTGCGGTCCTCACACACATCTCGCCCTGTGGTGGTCTGTACTGGTGACCACTGTCCGAGCACAATGTCCTTCGCTCCTTTTCTTGGTCGCCTATTTGTGTCCATGGGCCATGTTCCGACCGAGGGCTGAGGTGGATACAGTCGAGCTAGATATATCCGCACAGCATACTCCAACATATCCGTATTCCGTGTTAGCTGCATTTTCATAATGTACTCTGCCCATGCACGGACGATTATAATGCGCCATAATGATTCTCTGAAGGCGGGATATATTTTACTCAGAGTGGAGTTCCTCGCCTATTTCTATAGGACTCCCAGAATTGGCTGTGCACTACACAAGCATTCTGAGGCAGCCCTTAGGACGGCATAAGCGGAAATGATGCCAACGTTAGTCACCAGCTCGACGATAGTGGCCGAAACGCCGCAACTACCAGCGCCATGCGTCTGGCACACCCGAACCGTATGCCGAGAGCACGATGTGAAGGTGTTCGGGTATCCGCAGCATGTTACTACCTTTTTCAGGATGAGAGGAGCCCAGCTGTAGCGGTTTTCTCTCTTTTGTCCGGATACGAAAGCAATAACTCCTGGGGCCCAAAGGAGGGAGGCCCGGAAGGAACAGGCAAGGGTAAGGTGCAGGCCTCGCCCGGCTCAAGGAGGGGGACAAAGGTATTCGGGCACCAACCCAAGAGAGCAAGAGACCTAAGGCACGGTTGGTTTCTCTTCGGGACACGAGGGGCAGGCCGAGACCTCTCCTTAACAGTCCCCACGGTGGCCCCCTAGTGGGGCCACAGAGGGCAAACACACGCCAGCACCCCGGCCCCTGGTGGGAAAACGAGGCGCCTTTGCTGAGTGGCCCCTATTCGTTCCCAACCCGCCGACATATGAGAAAGCAAAGGACCCTCAAGAGCCTGTGGCGCGGCCTCCAATTGGAGGCTGCCAATGTAGGCCACCCATACTGAGTAAATCAAGTCCCTCCATACAATACGAAATACTTTCAAAATACGACCAAGTAGGTCAACCGCCTCCAGCAGCGGCCAAGATATCCAAGCACACGTGGGCCAATCACACGGCGAAATCACATCCACGATCCGTCCGCCAGACGAGGCCAACGTAGGGCCCGCGAAAGCCGTCCAGCCACAGTCACAGCCGATCGGACGGCCACGTACGCCTCCACCCGGGCCGGCCCTCCACCGGATGGCCCAAACCGCCACACAAGCCGCTCTGCTTCCAGAAAAATGCAAATTTGCCTCTTTTCTATGTGAACACTCTCTGGCGTCCCCGACTATTGCACTCGGACAAGCGCTTGGCGCGACGAAGGCAGCACTGCCGGTAAGGACACAAAGCCTTTGGTGCTGAGGACGAGATTGCAACTTTTAATTTTCACGCTCGGGTAGCCGACGAGCGCTGGACCAATCTGATTTCGCAGAATATTGAGACTTCCTCAAGCAATTCGTTGGAAACCGCGACAGAGTATGTTGCAAGCGTCGTCGGACGACGTCTCGCTCGTAAATGCGCCGATCATTATTTGTGCAGAACCGTCCTCGGATGGAACATACTCATTCTAGGTACACAGAGTATAATCAGAATCGTTGCGAAACTTGATCCGATTATAATACAGATCCATACTCCGACCAGGGACTTCGGATCCGAGCTCGAATGCATGACTTCATCAAAAACTCATATCCGAGTGCATATCAGCGGAGGTGGAATATATTCTGATTCCATCAAAACTGACTGATTCAAAAGCCCCTGGTACTCACACCAGACGAGGCCAGCACCGCCCGTTCTGTCGCATTACGCGTCCCAGCCCACGCCCCTCGGCTGGCCCGGAGGTCGTTGGTACACCGGGTGACGCGAATGACGTGTCACGCCCCGGTTCGGACAGGTGGCGCTGTCGGTGCTGGGTGGGAACTTGATTGATTGTGGGACGTTTGCATTTGGTTGTCAATTGTTTGAATTATCTGCTTTACAGTAGGGGGGTCCACTGTTATGGATCCCCAGATCTCCCCATGGGGAGGCTACTGCGTGGGATTCGGGGCCAATTGGGGCCCGCTTGCTCGGTTAGCTTAAGGGGACAGCGGGGCGCCCGTGGCCCGGCTTCCCCACAACAAAATAACTGCGTTCTCACCTCCTTCCTCCCTCTTTGCGCCTTCGGGTGTTTTCCTAGGTGACCGTGTCACCGGGCGAGAGTAGAGCAAGTGTGTGCGGGTGGGTTCCCTCAGCTGGGCAGGTGTCCCTATCTGTTTCTGTGGGCTGGGGTGACACGACGTTTCATGCGACACGTTCGACTGCTGTCGATGGGTACCGTCGATTCGGGTTGCCCCCTGCGGCCCCCGAGGCCTCCTCTTCGCACGTTATCGTCGCCGTTGACGCACCAGGCGAACGGGCACCCGTTCGTCCCTCTCTTCGTCATTCCCCCTGTCGCGCTCCCAGGTCGGGTGACATGACTGCGGGCGGCCTTTCTGGTCGGCGTAGCCCGCGCCCCTTGAGAGCAGAGAAGTGGGCAACGGACTGGGCGTCCGAGGCGGACGGGGCGTCCGCGGCGGACCGAGCGGCCGCGGCTAACGGGGAGGCGGCGGCGGCCTGGGCAACACCCGCGGTGGCAACTCCCGTAGCAGGTAGTGCAGCCGCTCGTGTTCGCTCGACCACACCGTCGATCCTCACGGGCACCCCAAAGCCGGCGACGTCTGCGGCTGCACCTGTGGCCCCCGACGCCACGAACATTATGGCTGGTGCGACCGCCGTCTCCGCCGTTGGTGTACCACCGGCGCGGGTCTCCGTTGGACGTGGCCCTGAGACGGCTGCTCCGGCCTCGGTGGCACTTCGTGATGGTAGATCGGCGGAAGCAGGCTCTCGGGGCGGTCTTGTGCCTGGGGAAACTGCTGCAGAAACTACTGGGGCAGCAGTAGGCAGTAGCGGACGTTTTTCTGTATTGGAGAGGAGAAGCGGCGCACCCACTGGCAGCACGTCGACTGCGAGAAAGGCGGCCGATCGGTTTTCCGGTGGCATGAAGAAGTTGCACGTTGTGCCCCTGCCCGTGTGTTCTATTTGCCTTAGTACTCACCGAGGTATCTACTGACAGAAATGGCGGCTACCGCGGCTGCCACCGCGTCCGACGAGCTATTTTGGAGAGTCAACAGGGGTTTCTGTCTCCGTCGCCCGCCCGGCGTGGGATCCCGCCTCTGCGAACGCGCTGCTGAGCTCGAAACATTTGGCACACCATTCATTTGTCACCGCGCTGGCCACAAAAGAAATAGCAAACTCGTTTGGTGCATCAAGCGCAAAAGCCAAGGAAAGGGCAGTCGAGCCTGGGACGGGCAACGGGCGCGACATTTCTGTCGACGGCGTTGGTCACGTCCACGTGGACGTGATGCACACCTTCGGGAAAAGACACGTGCGCGTGGAGGCCCGTAGGATGCCGGCCGTCCGGCATTTGAGCGCGGACGATGAGATCAACGCCGTGCCGAGACCGCCTGTCGCCTGACGCCAAGTCTTGCGGCGGCCAGATGTGCTCCTTTCGAGTGGTCGGCGGGCCGCGGCTTTTAAGGGCGTGGGCATGGACGCCGCCTCCTCGGACGACACTGGGTGCGGCTTCCGAAAGCCACGCATCCAATCGTTGCGCATCTGCGTGATCTTCAAGCTACACACCCCCTTTTTGGCGCCGGGCAGCGCCGACGACGTGTTCTTCTCTCTCAGCGGATACATTGAGCTCTCTGAGTCGGTGGTGATGGAGGTCGGACAGTTCAGAAAGACGGACGTCCAAGAATTCCTGAAGGAGCACTTCATGGTGTCGGCGAAAAGCTTCGGCAAGCCATCGCCCAAAATGCTGAGACCTTGGCTGGGAAACACCCGCATCAATGTTCACTGCAACTTTAAGGAGGCACTTTTGCGAGCCTGGAGTGATTCTACTGGGTGTAATGGGTCCGAGGCGGCATAGAACCGCTTCTTAAAGGGCCAGCGATACCTTCTGGAGGATACGGGGCGGCGCGAGGGGCTAACGGCGTACTTGACGGCTGTGGCCCACTACAGCCGGGACGCTGAGCTCTACACCTTCCCCGAATGGGAGGAAGGTCACTCACTTATTGTCATTGTGCTTTCCACACTTGCTTTTGTACTCAGAAATGTACTAGTGGTGTAAGAGGGCGTCATGTACGGTGTGGGTGTGCCACTGAGCATTGTGTCTAATCCGTGTCCTTAGCTATCGCTGTAGATTTCCGACCAGTCGTCGTGCTCCTGGTTGGCTCTGTACTGATGATTTCCATGACCTTGTACCCCCATGTGCTATGGTTCACTTATTGTCCTGCTTGCATTTATGTACTCGGTTCTTGGTTGGGGCTGGTGCCTGTTTGCCCATTCTGTTTTTTTATGCTCACACATTCATCTTTCGCAGTGTCGCATCCTACTTGAGGCGGCATACATTCAGGACGTGGCCAACGAGGTCGCGGCCGCTGTACGCATGAAGCGCAAGGCGCTCACGAGGACCAAAGAGCGCACGAGAGTAAAGTGTGCCCGAAACGATGCGAACGACAGTGTCGAAGTCCGGTACGTGAAGCACAGTCACAAAGTTTTGCATGGAGGCGTCATCAAGTTGGCCAGGGTGGTGTGGGAAAAGGAGCTGACCTTCTTGCACTTCAATGTGGACGAGTGTGGTGACTCATGGGAACGGATTCTGAAAACCAACCAAGAAAAGGACAACCGCGCGATGGTGACTAATCGCCCTGGCGTAACGTCGCCCAAGTTCTCCCTAGACGTGAACTTGGACGATCAAACGTTCCTAGACATCGGCGTCACCCCCGAGGAGCTGCAGTCGTTTCGCTTCTTGGTGGAGAAGTGGGTGCCAGTCCAGCAGTCACTAAACGTCGTATTGGTCTTTTAAAGTCAGGACGACGACCCCGAAGGGAGCGAGGGGATGGACGACGGTGCTTGTGCGGGGGCGGGGTGGTCGGGGGGATAGCGGTGGGGATTATTCTGGCGATGGCGGTGGGAATGAGGGCCGGGGCGATGGTGGAGGGGACGGAGGTGGGGGGGAAGGCGGCGGCGGATATTGGGGGGGCGCCGCCGATGGGGTCGGCGGCCTCGTTGGTGTCGCTGGGCCCAGCATCAGCTGGGATGGGCGGGGTGGCAAGCGACGCGGGTGACGCGTGGTACATGCCTTGGCGTCCCGGTGCCAGCACGGGGCGTGCCCCGTCCCGCATGCCCCGCTATCTCTTTTCCTCCAGAGAAGAGGAAGAAGACCTTGAGATCCGGCGCCCCAAGAGAACTCCTTGGACGCGCCGCCGATCACATTGGTGCCGCATGGCTGGCGGGATCATGGCGTCCGGCTTCCTAGGTCGGTGACGCCGGCAGCGCGTCTTCCTAGTATGGCTTGAATATATTTTTGACGCTACTCGACTCTTTTTTCTGCATCTACTTGCTTCCGTTTGGTTGCATCTACTTGCTTTTGTTTGTTTGTATCTTTTTGCTTCCGTTTGTCCGCATCTACTTGCTTCCTTTTTCGTGGCGGTGGAGACACCTTGGTCGGGTGGGGCTCCGGGAGGGTGTGGGCGCGGGCATCGAGCGCCGGAGGAGAGCAGGAGGGAGGGGGGGGGTTGCAAGTGCACATCATCCCAAGGAGCGACAAATGCGTGCCCAGGAACCCGCCTCGGAAGGCGCCTGAACGTTCTTTCAAACGCCATGTCGTGCAGCAACGTACCGCACCGGGAGATGGTGACGTGGTCTATCCACTGTGCCACACGAAAGTGCTTCTCAGATCGTCACGTATGTGCTTAGGGTGGGCATTTGTTGCGCGGACTAGGTGCGTCGCTCACGTTCTTCAGTGTGGAGTACGTTGCAGTGGAGTGGTCGGCCACGCTTCAGGGCCTATGCGTTGGCAGTCCGCCCCGACAGGGCCCCAACACAGGCCGTGAGGGGGGTGCCTATGATAGCCACCCCTCCTCCCGGATGCATTATTGGCCAGTATTACAAAGCATGCAATTCTCAGAACGCAATTATTCATGCATGTCCCCAATTGGAAGAATACTGTGCAGGCTCGAGGCTAGTACACATGCCCATATGTGTACTAAGGCCATTTCACCCCAACCTAAGTTACGACGGGTAGTACTGGCCAGTACACCACAGTAGGGTGGTACAGTTGCCCGACGATAGTGATTTGACAACAGCAGCGGTCAAATCTTGATGGCGTCTCACAATCTGCGCATTCAAACCAGGAGCGGTCGATCTCATTCACGTGTAGAGCACCCTACTCTCTAGGGTTGTGCAGCACACCCTGGGCGAGCTAAATTGCGCGCCTGGGGCGCGCAATGTCCTGTGTTTTGCGCGTGTCACGCCCCTGACGCCCCAAAACTTAGGGGCGTGATTTGGTCGTGCCTAGGAATAGATATTACTTAGTTACAATTAAGCTCCTGGGGCGACGGTGAGGCGAGGTCGCAGTGGGGAGGTGCTGCGGCTGAATGCACCCGTGGACGGATGAAGCAGAGCCAGCGAAGGACGGAAGATCGCAAGCAAGCGACACTGCCCAATCCAGTCCATGGAATGATCACCCTGACACTGTCCAATCTAGTGGGTTCCAGGCCAACGCATCTCTGCCTGCCTCTGGTCGTTCCCGTCGGCATTTGTTTTAAATTGAAACACACCGAGCGTCTTTTCCTCTGCCATCTATGATTTCTTCAGCTTTTTGGATATAATTAGTGACGTCGTTGCCGCACACAACCTTACTGCACTTGTCTTGCATGCGCAGACGCAAGGAAACTCTGATCACATCCTTAGCAAAACAGCAATTTCTCGGAGAGACTGATTTATAGTACTTTGAAGGGTGCTGCGAAGGGAAAAATGGGGCGCTAACCCCACTGGCGCCTCCTTCACATTCTGTCTAACCCCTCAATGTCATATTGGCGAGAGTTGTCGTCACATCTCCACTCCGCCGTGTGTGTTTGTTGGACCATAGTTGCATGCTGGAGCATCAGGGCATGCTACTTCGTCTATAGAGCCTAGATGAACAATACAAAACCGGCGTGGGACGCCGTCAAGACGCAGGGTGCTGTCAATTCGAGGCACGACTCGTTCATCGTACGTGCCAGCTGCGCACAACGGTTGGACGCTTCTAAGGTATCTTGTAGGCCTCCTGGACCATCACGCATATCCCTCATACGCGACAGGTCGGCCCAATTCACTTTATTGGAGAATAATGCCACGGCCACCCATCGAAGCCTGCAAGCTATGAAACGGCTGAAGAGGGCCAAGCGTTCGAACAGACACCTGTGTATGGACCCTACGCACGCGCAGAAGCAGCCAAACTACAGCAGTCTTACTCGAGGCACCGCACTCGGAGCAAGCGTCGCAAAATCCCCGTCTACGTCGATTGCCGTCCCCGCCCGCCCCACGCACCGGTCCACCCACTACCGGTCGCCCAGCCTGAGGCAGATACGCTGCTAGAGATCTCATTGGGGTACAGCAACGCCAGCGGCTCCCCTCTCAGGTCCCCGAACACAGGGGGTGGGAGATGCAGCAATAACCTCCGAGACCAGGAGACGCGGCCTGCCGTCGCGCCGGAAGCACAGGGCGGGGAAGCAGCTGGGGGCCTGCTGACGCGTGAGGAGATCAAAAGCCGAGGGGTGGCCGCAGCCGAGCACAGGCGAAAATAGAAAGAATCGTGGCCGCAACCCCATGGCCCCGCCCGATGTATATGGGGGCTCTGCGGCAGCTGGCGGCTGTGGGGAAGGGGGGGTTGGCTGACAGCATCCGGGGAGAAGTGGTAAACGAAGTTGGAGAGGGTATCCCCGTTGGCCAAGGGGAATTTGGAATGATTGAGAAGGGTAGAAAGGCAGGCGGCGCACGGGGAACGGGGCGCTCGGGAGCGCTACCGGCCCGGGACCGCAGACCGCCGGGGGCTGGAAATTGCGATCGTAGTCCGCCGCTACTGGCATCATGATGACGGAGGGGGGGCTGAAGGTGTGGGGGTCCGGCAGGAGCGGTGTGTAGAGCGGGTGTGGCAGAGGGGAGTGGACTGGGATGGACAGGGGTGGAGGGAGATGTTCGGTGTAGCGGCTGGGGGCAGTGGGATGCCACCAGTTCAAAACATGTGGATCAGAGCTGTGTGAGAAAGGGGGCGCTGCTCGCATCTGAGACGGGAGGGCCCTACACGGCATCTCTCGATGTGCTCCGGCTGGCTGACGGCGGCATCCCATCTGAGGCCGCACATTGCTTCTCAAGAATTGGCGAGGCTGTGGTTTTCCTGATGGACGGCAACTGCTATCGATGGGCGAATGGAGGTGCAATTGTCGTGTGGTCGACTCTCACCCACGGTATGCACTGTAGCAATTGGCGCGGCAGCCTCCTGGACTGCTATTTTCAGCTGTTCACGCCTGGTTACGGGCGGACATATGGGTTGAGATACTTTTGGCACTTCAACGCCACGCTCGTAACATTTTTACAGAGCGAAGCGTAATTTGACCACCTGGCCCACCGCTATCGTCACTGTTCTCGTCAAACGCCCCACCGCAGTCACACCCACCACCAAAATCGACCACCCTCCCCGACACCTCCCATGCTTCCCTTAGTGACTTCGCGTCTCTTGAGGAGGTTGTGCCCTCCTGCTGGACCGATGGACTGGCACAATCTGGACCTCATCGGTCATGGACCAAGAAGAAGAGGTGGAGTGTTCGAAGTACGTCCCTGTTGGCCGTGCGGACATCGATGGAGCAGTGTGAGGCACGCTGCCTCATTCCCGTTTGACCACACTACTGGAATGGGCGTGGAACGGGGGTCAATTCGAGCATGGGACCGTATGTGGGGGCCCTCTCGCTTTTCCGTACCATACCATGGCATTGGTCCTGACACATACGCCACTTTTCTCCATCCTTTCCGCCCGCAGTTTCACTTTGTTGCATCTTTTGTTTGTAGTGTGTTGAGGGACCTAGCAGAAAGAGTAATGGGCATCATGCACCTTCTCACAGATTTTCCAATGCCATTTGTTTGCGGTATATGTGTGCGCGCCTTCCTATGCCCCGGCGCGGCCGCAGACGAGTAGTTATGTACCGTCGCCCATGTACCTGCGGAGTTGGCCGCTCACGCCCAAGCGGAGGTGCTGGAAGGGAGCCGCAAAGCCCGACGCACACGCGTGCTGCCATATGGGGTGGGTGTTGTAGCTGGCAACTCGTGCGACAACTCTCGCCTTCGGCGCCGTGCAAGGGTATCCAAACAGTGGGACGCGTGTGCAAGCCAAAGGAGCGCTTCAACAGCCACATCCCCTGCCGAGTACACGCCAGGTGCAGGCATTTTGTCCCACCTCTGGTCAACCACCTAAGCGGACCAAGAATGCGCTTCCTCACCAGCGGACCGCACTAAAGTGTGTGCGGGCTGCAAGATGAGTTCTAAGCGAGCTCCTCAGCGTTAAATTCTTGAGTCTCTACCCCCCACCCCACCGCGCTCAGTCATTGAACCATGCGCCGTGTCAGCAGCCGCAAGGAAATTGGCCTCGGATGAAAGTACCGAAGAGTGTCGCATGAAACGTCGTGTCACCCCAGCCCACAGAAACAGATAGGGACACCTGCCCAGCTGAGGGAACCCACCCGCACACCCTTGCTCTACTCTCGCCCGGTGACACGGTCACCTAGGAAAACACC